>Ga0180432_10001916_pt1 | contig 32031 bp, 30 predicted proteins | sample SS_ome_10_FD_132414 | JGI IMG/M metagenome (GOLD analysis project Ga0180432, IMG submission 132414) | Hypersaline lake sediment archaeal communities from the Salton Sea, California, USA - SS_1_MS_2 metaG | ecosystem: Environmental > Aquatic > Non-marine Saline and Alkaline > Hypersaline >...
ACTTGCGTCGATGCGTGCAAACAAGCAACTCCCCGGCGTCAGAATCAACCGGGGAGTGTCGGGACCGGAAGCGATGCTGTCTCAGCATTGCCGTAGGGTCTCAAAAACAATGCGACCGACCGATGCTCCTAGCACAGTGCACCACCGCACCAAACTACAGATCCTGCCGTTGGAAGCGCCACACGGCCAGCGCGAGCGTGACGCCGCCATAGACGACAGCGTAAACGATCATCAGTTGGCTAGGAACCGAGGTGGCCGAGGTAAATGGCGATACCCCTACCGCGTCGACCATCACCGAGCGCATCTCGTACGCGGCCCGTCTCCATAGCGCCTCGGTGGGCACCAACAGGCTGGATACGATACCCACCTTGACCGCGGCTGCGCTCCCGGCCAGTGAGCCTATTTGCTCGATCCAACCCCCGACGAAGGCCACACCGAAGCCGGCAAACACCAACACGCCGTTGGCCAGTGTAGAGAACCGAGTCCCGCCAAGCAGCGTCATGCTCAGCAAGACGAATCCGTTCAGCCAAATCAGAGACACTCCGCGGAGCACGTGACGAGGCTGATAGCCGGTCGCCAGTCTCGTCAGACACGTCACGCCACCGGTCATCAAGGCCAGGTAGAGAGTCAACATGATCACGAGACCCAGCCACTTGCCTATCAAGATCTCCCAGCGACGAACCGGCTTGGCCGCCAACGCGTGGATCGTGCCTGAGGCGATCTCTCCCGCAATCGTATCCACCGAGGCCAGCACCGTGATGGCCGCGAACAGGAAGTTCACCGCGTAGAGCCCGCTGAGCAGAAGGAAGTTGAGCATCTGATTGCGCACCAGGGGGTTCATGGCTTCGCCCGTGCGCACCATCTCCTGGTCGATGAAGAGCATTCCCAGCCCGTAGACCAGCAGGAACACCAACCCCAGCAGCAGGGCCCCGACGACTAGCTTGCGCCGCACGGCCTCCTTGAGAGTCAGTCGCGCGATGATCAGGGTGGGTGATCTCCTCATGGCTCTTCCTCGGCTCCAACCAGTCGAATGAACAGATCCTCGAGCGATAGCCGCTGAGGAGACAGTTCGTACACGTCCACCTCGTTCTCCACCAAATAGCGCGTGATCTCGGGCACGTCGGCTTCGCTCGATAGGGTCAGCGCAACTCGCTCGCCGTCCACGCGCAGTTGGCGGGCCCACTTGCGTAGCCCCTCCATGGCGGCCTCCCACTGCCCGCCCCGCATCGCCTCCCAGCCATCGCGCGGGCGCACCCGAATCTCGACACTCAGTTCCGCTTCTGCCAGTGGCCCGCCCGATTCCGAGAGCAGCGACCTCGTGCGTACGACCTTTCCCTGGTCGATGAACGCCACACGGTGACAGGTGACCTCCACCTCGCTGAGCAGATGCGAGTTCAGAAACACCGTCGTGCCTTGCTCGCTGAGATCATGGATGATATCGCGCACCAGCCGCCGCCCAACCGGATCCAGGCCAGAAGTGGGCTCATCGAGGACCACCAACTCCGGCTCGTTGAGCAATGCCTGGGCCAGCCCAATGCGCTGCAGCATACCCTTCGAGAACGTGCGTAAGCGCTGGCTCGCGTTCGTGGTCAAGCCCACCAGGTCCAGCAACTCAGGCACACGGCGATGGGTGAGGTCGTCGCTCATACCGTACAGGTCCCCATGCAATTGGAGAAACTCCGTTGCTTTCAGCCAATCGTGGAAGCGAAAGTGCTCCGGAAGGAAGCCCACTCTGGCTCTTCCCCTCGGATCGCCCAACGGCCGGCCGAAGAGAGTCCCCTCGCCGGAGGTGGGAACGATCAGCCCAAGTAGCATCTTGACCGATGTCGTCTTGCCCGCACCGTTCGGTCCAAGGAATCCAAACACCTCTCCTCGCTCCACGGTCAGGGTCAGATTGTCAACGGCGGCCTTTCCGTTGAACGTCTTCCGCAGTCGGCGGACCTCAATCGGGTGTGGTACCCTCACGTTTGGCTCCCTCTCAAATCAGTACCGCCGACGAGGGACGCGGCTGACTGCGTCCCTCGTCGTTCCCATTCTGCTCGTAGCAGGCTCTCTGAGACCCTCGGAATCCCTTGTTACTGCAGGGATCCGGCGATCTCGAGCCCCCTCTCGATCGGCCCTGCGCCCAGGAGCCCATACGCAACCCCATCCTTCAGCCAGGTAAGCAGGTACTCCCGTTCATCCCTACTGGGACCGGAGGGCCGGATCAGCGTTCCGGGTACTCCGTCGACGGTCACGTCCTCGTAGCTCAATTTCATGTACTCAGGAACGGGCACCACGAAGGTCGTGGTCCAGTCCACCCGCTGACTGAAACGCGCGGCCTCGTCAGCGCTCAACCCCAGCAACTGAAGGTAGGCACTCCCGAGTCGTGCGACATCCAGACTTGGCGGCGCAGAGAGATCTGCCGAGCGAGTCTGCACCAGAACCACGCAGCCTTCTGGAAAGTCCGCTGGACCTTGCGCTTGTGCCCATTCCTCGTCGTCGGGACCGCACCCGCCGTAGGCTGCCGTGACCACCGGGTAGAGATTCATCTCTATCTCAGCGCCGTCAAGCGAATCGGGCAGATCAGTCTCCGCGTAACCCAGCTCGGTCAGAAGCCCCCCGATACGGTCCAGATCGATCTGCATCTCCGCGTGGACTCCGGGCTGCAATGTGATGTGAGGCTCGTCCGACAGCGCGGCGGGCAGACGTACCCGAAAGTGCGACAGCGATCTCGCAGTAGCTTCGTCGATCGCTCGCTCCTCCCCCTCACTCTCGAACGACACCTGATCGCCCATCACAGCCTTGAGCTTCAGCAGGGCATCCTGCAAGGCCTGCTTGCCCTGGACCTGTGTGGGATCAACCGCTATGAACTCCACCTTCTGCACTCGGAAGAGCGCCAGGAGGTTACTGGCGAACGCTCGCACCGGCGCAAAGCTCAACGCGATGGCCAACACCAACACCAGACCGGCAGCCCCCCATGCAACTCGATGGCGAGGCGCAAACAACTTGCCCAGCATGTTACTCTCCTTTCTCCGTTCGGCATAGCTCTTGTAGCGATGCCATGCGACCTGTGCCGACACAGGCTCGCGTGCGGGAAGGGGATCCATGCTGGAGAGGAGTGTTCCGACGCGCCGGCCCCTGGCTTCAACCGCTGTCGCCAGTCGGCAGCATCGTGTGCACTCCGTCAGGTGATTCTGCACCCGGAGGCGCTCCTTCTCATCCAAACTGCCATCGAGGTAAGCCCGCAGTTGCCCCTCATCAAGGTGCTTCATCGCTCTCCTCCAGCGCGCGGTAGCGCCGTTCGAACTCCTTCTCAGCTCTGGCCAGCAAGGTCCCCACCGAACTGGAGGCAACGTTCAGGGCAGCAGCGACCTCCGCGTACGACAGCCCGCTGTGGCGTAGCGCCAGCACCCGGGCCGCGCGCGGCTTCATCTGCGCCAGCACGCAGTGCACGCTCGAGCGCTCTTCATTGCGCTCGACTTCGGTCGCCGGATCCGGGGAGTTGGCTCGCTGCAGTTCCAAGGCACCCGCCTCCTCCTCGTATCGCCTGCGCCGCTGCCGAGCGCGAAGCGCGTTCAGCCCTACGTTAGTCGCTGTTCTACGCAGCCATCCGGCTAGTCCGCGCGGTTCTCTTGGCGGCTGCCGGTGTAGGCGGTAGAAGACTTCTAGCGCCAGATCTTCGGCCTCGTCCCAGTCGCCGACCAGTCGATACAGCGCCCTGCACACCTGCGACCAATGCGCCTCAAACGCAGCCTGGAAACTGCCCTCGGCATCACGGTTGGTCAATGTGGACGTTCCTCGAGTTGTCTCGGCAGACGTCGTAGCCATCCTGGACTTGCCTCTCATGGTATAGACACCGCTCCAGGCCTGGATGTGACAGCACAGACGCGCCTCGCGCGACCGGTCGTGGACGGCCACTCATCCCGGCGAAGAGTCCCGGCGTTGCAGGATCACAGGTAGTTGGCATCAGTCCGGCAAGCCTTCAAAGACTTGTTCCATGCTCCTCCGGTACTCGCGGAAGGCCACCCGGCCCTTGGAAGTCAGCTTGAGCATGGTGTGAGGTTTCCGTTCCACAAACTCCTTCTCGACCTCGATGTAGCCTGCCGCTTCCAGCTTGGTCATGTGCGAGGAGAGATTACCCCACGTCAGCCCCGTCTGGCGCAGTAAGAACACGAAGTCCGCACTTTCGACCACGTAGAGGCTGGCCAGGATCATCAACCTGGCCGGCTCGTGCACCAGCCGATCTATGTCGGCTATCGGCCGTAGCTCCTCGCTGGCTGCCTCATGGCCTGTCATCGAACGCTGCCCCCCCTGCCGGAGCATCCGAAGGCATCTCCGGGGATGGAATCGGGTACATGGTCAAGAATCGGATCAGCATGACCAGACCCAAGAGGACGATGACGCCGCCCGGCACGAGGAAGTACCAGTAGGGCTCGACTTCGAACAGGTAGCCCCCAACGAAAGACCCCATGACTATTGCTGCGTAAGCGTAGAAGCGCTTGACCCCAAAGAGCAGAGCCAGGGCTGCGACCATGATGGCCCACACTCCTCCGAAGAGGAGGAGCGTGTGTTCCTTCACCCAGCTCACCAGCCCGGTAGGAAGCCCACCTCGGCCCGAGAGCGCGAAGAGCGGGACCAGGCCCGACAAGGCGGTAAGGAACAGCAAGAGCACCAACACACCCATTGACTTCCGGATCCTGAGCTGTCGAGCAGGGGCAAACCTCACGTACCCGATGCGAGGGTAGGTAATCCATCTCTTGACTGCCCAACCTATGGCCATCACACAGGGCAGCACGAACGAGCTAGATGGTGAGCCTGTGGCCATGTCAATGCCGAAGCACAGGATGAATAGGCCAATCACCATGTCCCAAAGGCCATCCTCGAAGTACGCCAGGTACGCTTTCCGCTCGATCTTCCTGAGATCCACCTTCCCTGACATGACTCGCCTCCTTGGCTACTGCGAATACCACAGAGCTACAGTGCTCTTTGCCATGCAAAGTACTCTGCTGCTATTATACCAGGAGCCAAGGAGAATGTCAAGGTCTCTGCCACAAGGGGTATGAGATGAAGTGTGTCGGAATCTCGCGGTGACGCACAAGGGCACTCTGAAGCCCCTTTGACTCGGATTCTTCCCAATCCTGAACGCCGCTCGTGCTTGAAGTGGGGCCTCGCGTGAGCAACCCGCGGGCTGAAGCGCGTCTTCCCACACCCTCCTGCCAGACAGCTCCGGGGAGTAGCCAGCCTGAGCTGACGGGATCGACCGTCGCTTGCAGTAGGCGCCGGTCCATGGTCGATCAACGGGGTTCCGTCGACGTGCTCACCGGCAAGCCCTGAGGGCTTGCGTGGCAGTCGAGACGGCGCTGCTTCAGTCGGGAATCCAGATCTTCTTGGCCCACACCAGCTCGATGCCAGACGTGAACTCAAAGGGAGTCTCCGTCTTCGTGAAGAAGACGAATCCCTTGTATCCCGCGAGATACCGGTAGTGCTTTCGGAACGCGCCTCCGAGCGCACAAACGACGAGAGGATCCTCAGCCTTGCTCAGGATTCTCCCAAAGTCAGTAGGGCTAACCCGAACGATTGCCCCTGACGCCTTCACAGCATTGGCGATGGCATATGCAGCAGCGCCAGCAGATGTAGCAGCCATGATACCTCCGTATTCCCGCGTCAAACACGCTGGACAATGTACTGGCGGTCAACGTACTGCGGTACCCTTGCATGGACTGCCGGGCTTCCTCCTGGACAGACCCCCGTCCGCAATTCCCGGCTTGCTGGCGCCCCACTAGCTCGCCGCTGAGGCCGCAGCTGCAGCAGAGATATCGCGAGATCGCAGAACCATCAGGTACCAGCCCAACATCGTGAGCAGGGAGAGTTCCTTCGCCGGCAAGGCAGATGGTGCTATCCCCACCGAGGCCGTCATCTTGAATCGACGCGACCGTGACCGAAAATGCAGCAGAGGTTCGCCAGCCGCGCCGACAAACAGCCATTGGGTCCCCCAGAAGCTGGTGTGTACCCACTGGAAGGTCCGGCCATCCACCAACTTCAGCAGGCCATCGCCTCTCCAGTTGGGCTGGAACAGGGCCACTTGCGTACCCGTTCCGGCATCTCGCACCTCCACCTTCCGGGCAAAGAAGCCGGGACGCTCGAAGATCCACTGCCCCTCCGCGCAGAAGGCCAAGGCCGCAGTTCCGAAAGTCTTCATCCAGGAAAGAGTGCCCAGCACCTCGTCGCCGGCACGCAGTTCGTACTGCCGCCCGAAAGCACGGCACTGCGCCCACTCCAGGCCGCTGGCGCAGCCCTCACGAATGGAGCCCTTGTCGTCCAGCATTCCAAGCCCTCTCCTCGGACCGCGCCGCACACCTCGGTACGGCCGCGGTAACCCATCATCTCCAGGCTACTACCTAAACGATAGTGCAACAGGGCGGTTACTGCCTGAGATCGAGCTGACGGCAGGCTGACAATCGCTTGGTGGCCATGCTGTTGCCCCAGCCGAAGAGAGGTAGGTTGAAGGACACGCCAGGGCGGCGCGTTTTCGCCACTCACTACGCATCAAGAGTGACTCAGGACAGGCCGGCGGGCGATCGCAGTTCCATGCCGGGCGCATCCGAAGGCCTGGTCACAAAGCCACGCTTCTGGTAGAAGCCTGCCTTGCCCTTGGCGCAGAACAGTTGTACGTCCGCAATCCTGTGCGCCATGCATCGCCCGGTGAGCTGAGTGAGTATGTGGCTTCCGATACCCATCCCCTGGTACTCGGGAAGGACGATCAGGTCGACGATCAGCGCATGGAGCACTCCATCGGAGATCACCCGCCCGAAGCCAACCAGCCGTTCTTCATCGTAGGCCGAAAGAAGATACCAGCTAGATCGTATGGCTTCGTGGAGTTGATCTGCGCTCCGCCCATACTCTCGATTCCAGCCCGTCGTCTCAAACAACGCGAAGTAGTCACCCTTGTCTGGCACCGCACTCACGTACGAGATGCTCGCTTCTGACATCTCCCCACCTACTGCCTTTAGTCCCCCGGCGCCCATTCCCCGCGCCGGGAGTCGCTGGCCCCTCGGCGCGCCACGCGTCGGCGTGATCCCTCCTCAAGGGCACGAATTCGTGGCCCCCGGATGCCGCCTCGACCCCGCGCGCGCGCCAAAACGACAGGCTGCCGGACCCTGTACCAGACGGTGACGGAGACCAAGTGGGGGCCACTGTTCACGAGAGACTCGGAGCTACCGATAACACCCTCGGCGCCGACCTCGTTGGCGATGAACGCCTCGGCCTCCTCACGGACCTTCTCCCAGGTCGTCACTGCAGCCTTCGCCGTGAGGAGGACCTCGGTGATGCAGAATGCCCTGTGAGCAAGCACTCGTCGCCTCTCCCGAAGCTACCCACTCCGGCTGCCGTCGCAGGCAGATCGAGGCAGCTATCGCGGCACCTGCTCGACCCTCACAGGGGCGGGGCCGCTACCCTTCCGGATCCCGCGGCCATCTTCGAGGTGCGCGATGGCCGGCACGAAGAAGCCCAACACACCCATCAGCGCGCAGGCCGTGCCCGCCACCACATACCAGATTTGCACGCCGAAGCGGTCAGCGACGGGCCCCGCGATGGCGAGGCTCAGTGGGGCCATTGCCTTGGCCGCACTGTGGGTCAGAGTGAACACCCTCCCCTGCATCTCCGGAGCGACCTTTGCTTGAAGCACCGCAAACATGGGACCATCGACCATGGCAATTGCCATTCCCACGACAAAGAGACCACCGATTGCCAGCCAGAAGGCATGCGAGGGGGCCAGACCAATGGCCACGATGCCCAGCCCAAAGACAGCCAGACCCATCATCGAGGTCAGAATGCGCCGCCGGAATCCTCCCCACGCCCCCAGGATCAGACCTCCCAACACCACGCCTGTCCCGGCCGCCGCGTCCGACCAGGCCAGATGGAACGCTCCCCCACGGAAGTGATCCGTAATGAGGATAGGGAGCAGCGCGAACGCCGGATTGAACAGGAAATTGGCCAGTGTGCCCATCGCGACTATCGCGAACAGGCCGGGCCAGCCCCATATGTAGCGTAGTCCCTCGCGGACATCGCGCCAGACCGACCCCTTCTTGTCCTGAACCTTCACCGCCGCCGAAGGCTCGGGCTGAGGGATGCGAACGAATAGCAGCGGAAGCACGGCGACAACCGCAGTGCCAACGTCTATGGTCAGTACGTGCTGTAGCGCCAGGGTACTGAGCAGAAGAGCTCCCAAAGGGGGACACAGCATGCCCATGGCGCCGTGCAGCGCCTGGTTGAAACCGGCTACCCGCGACAGATGCTCCTCGGGCACCATCAGTGAGGTGGAGGCCTGCATCGCGGGCCAGTGAAAGCCCCCGGCAGTCGCGCGGATGAACATGATCGCGTAGACGTGCCAGATCTGCGCCTCACCGAAAGCGAAGATCAAGGCCAACCCCGCCGTGGCCGCAGCTATCACGGTATCGGCGACGATCATCACCGTTCTACGGTTCCACTTGTCTACCAGCGCTCCTGCAAACGGGCCCAGGAGTATTCCCGGTAGTAGAGCCACGAGCGTGGCCGTAGCCAGTACCGTGGCCGAACCGGTCGATTCGGTCAGCCACCAGACTAGAGCGAATTGCACCAGCTCACTGCCAAGCAGTGAGAAGGCCTGTCCAGACCAGATAGCAAAGAACGTCAACTTCCAACCAGGTTTGCGCGGCTCCATCTTCATCTCCCTGCTCGCCCTGTGCTGGCTTCATGATTGAACCCAGCATATGAAAGCGCCTCCCAGTTGCAGCTCGCATCTGGGAGGCTTCGCCAGCCTCTTCCCCTTCATGACTGGAACCCCATTTCCAGACTTGGCCCTCCGACCGTCGGGTTCGACATCGCCCTTCTGCGCAGACAGCCATGCGCAGTCACGGCCGGTCGAGACGCCGCGCTTCGGTCGGCATACCGAGACGGCCTCACGAGGGGTCTCGATTCGCGCTAGCGCCGTTGGCGCCGACGAACTCGATAGTCTCCAGTAGCTTCTCCGGCGGATCAGCCTTGCTGACAAACGCATCGACTCCGGCCAGCAGAGCGTCCTGGCGTGCCTCTGGTCTTCCGCTCAGGGCGATCACGACTAGCTCGGGGCGCACTCCCCTCAGCGCAGACACTAGGCTCGCCTGCGAGCCGCCCGGCAACTCCCAATCCAGAAGCACAGTCCCCGGATTGACCGTCTCTACCTGAGCCAGGAGATCCGCAGCATCGATGGCCTGACCGACCACCTTCATTCCCGGCTGCCGGTCCAGAAGCGCAGTGAGTGCGCGTCGTACCTCCGGCTGATCATCGGCGAGCAAAATGCCCATCCACATCACTCCTCGAAGCCGTTCTGGAATGCTTGTTGGTCTCAGTATAGGGCAAGAATCCTCCAAGTGCATCCGACGGCTGGGGGATTCGATCATTGCCCATTTGGCCAATCTTTCGGTTACTGCGACTGCGTACGCATGCCCCTCGGCGCGCCACGGGTCAGCGGGATCCCGCCTCAACGGCACCAATCCCCAGCCCCCGGATGCCGCCCTCGACCCCACGCGCGCCCTGGCCGAGAGTCTACCGGACCCTGTACCAGACGGTGACGGAGAACAAGTAGGGGCCACTGTTCACGAGAGACTCGGTGACACTGATAACATCCTCCGCGGCGATCTCATTGGCAATGAAAGCCTGAGCCTCCTCACGAACCTTCTCCCAGATAGTCACGGCACGCTTCGCGGTCAGGAGGACCTTGGTGATACGGAATGTCTTGTGAGCAACCATTCTTCTCTTCTCCCGGAGCTACCCACTCCGACTGCCATCGCAAGCAGCTCGAGGCAGCTATCGCGGCATCTGCTCAACCTTCACAGGGGTGGGGCCACTACCCTTGCGACTCCCGTAACCATCTTCGAAATGCGTGAGAGCCGGCAGGAAGAAGGCCCCCACACCCATCAGCGCGCACACCGTACCGGAAACCACATACCAGATACGTACGCCGAAAAGGTCTGCGACCGGACCCGCGATGGCAAGGCTCAGTGGCGCCATCGCCTTGGCCGCACTCAGGGTAAGGGTGAACACCCTCCCCTGCATCTCCGGAGCGACGCTCGCCTGAAGTACAGCAAACAGAGGACCGTCAACCATGGAACCTGCCATCCCCACGACAAACATGCCGCCGACCGCAAGCCAGAAGGCATGTTGAGGGGTAACGCCGATGATCAGGATGCCAAGCCCAAACGCAGCCAAACCCATCATGGAGGTCAGAATGCGTTGGCGGAACCCGCCCCACGCACTCAAGATCAAACCTCCCAGCACCACGCCCACCCCGGCCGCAGCCTCCGCCCAAGCTAGCTCAAACGCGCCCCCGCGGAAGTGATCCGTAATGAGGATAGGGAGCAGCGCAAACGCCGGATTGAACAGGAAGTTGGCCAGCATACCCATCACCAGCACCAGCAACAAGCCCGGCCAACCCCATACATAGCGCAGACCAGCGCGGACGTCGCGCCAGACCGAGCCCCGACCCTCGCGTTGCTGTGTGGCCGCCGCAGGTTCGGGTTGAGGAATGCTGACGAAGATCAGAGGAAGCAAGGCGAGAAGCGCCGTGCCGACGTCTATGGCCAGTACGTGCTGCAGTGCCATAGTGCTTAGCAGGAGAGCTCCCAGCGGGGGGCAAAGCATGCTCATGGAGCCTCGCAGCACCTGGTTGAGGCCCGCCACCCGAGACAGATGCTCCTCGGGCACCATCAGTGAGGTGGAGGCCTGCATCGCAGGCCAGTGAAAGCCGCCGGCAGTCGCGCGGATGAACATGATCGCGTAGATGTGCCAAACCTGCACCTCTCCGGATACGAAGATCAAGGCCAGCCCGACAGTGGCCGCAGCGATCACACTGTCGGCGACCATCATAACCGCTCTACGGTTCCACTTGTCTACCAGTGCTCCGGCGAACGGTGCCAGGAGAACCGTGGGCAGCAGAGCCACGAGCGTCGCCGTAGCCAGTACTGTAGCCGAACCCGTCGATTCGGTCAACCACCAGACCAGAGCGAATTGCACCAACTCACTGCCAAGCAGCGAGAAGGCCTGTCCAGACCAGATAGTGAAGAACGACAACTGCCAGCCAGACTTGCGTGGTTGCACCATTGTTTCCCTTCTTGTCCTATGCTAGGCTCATCATACCTCGCCAAGTACAGTACAGAGCCCCCCAGGCACAACTCACCTCTGGGAGGCTCAGGGCAACTCTCTCGCATACCGATTGAGGCTCGACATCCGTACCTGGCTCCAGTGCGGAGCACCCTTGTCTCTCTGCGCTAGCGGGTACATCAGGCCAGGTGGAGATTCGACGTCCAGCTCACGATACCGTCGGCGTCACGAGGCGTCTCGATTCGCACTAGCGCCGTTGGCACCAACGAGCTCGATGGTCTCCAGAAGCTTCTCCGGCGGATCGGACTTGCTGACAAAAGCATCGACTCCGGCCTTCAGTGCGGCTCGGCGTGCTTCCGGTCGCCCACTGAGAGCGATCACGATCAAACCGGGGCGAGCGCCGCGCAGCGCAGGAATCAAGCTGATCTGCGTCCGGCCTGGCAATTCCCAATCGAGGAGTATCGTCCGGGGTTTGACTGCCTCGACTTGAGCAAGGAGATCCGCAGCATCCACCGCCTCGCCGACTACCCTCAATCCCGGTTGCCGGTTCAGCAGTGCCACCAGAGCGCGGCGCACCTCCGGCTGATCATCGGCAAGCAGAATGCCCATACTCACAGCTCCTCAGACCTGGCCCCGCATGTCAACCTCATAGATTCAGTATAGAGCAAGAATCCCCCGGGTGCATCAGGCACCTGGGGGATTCCATCATTGTCCGTCTGGCCAATCTTGGCGTTGAGGGGAATACCTACTGCCGTTGCTCCTGCCTCTGTTGCCTCTCTATCTTGGCCCACGAATCTCTGAGCGATACCGTACGGTTGAACACCAGCCTCTCCGCCGCCGAGTCTTCAGTATCGACGCAGAAGTAGCCCTGGCGCTCGAACTGGTAGCGGCTCCCCGGCGTCGCCCCGGCCAGGCTGGGCTCGAGCTGACACGCAGTCAGCGTCTCGAGAGAATCCGGATTCAGGTGCTCTCTGAAGTCCCCCCCTCCCTCCAGCGGGTTTCCCTTCAGGAACAGACGATCGTACAGACGCACCTCCGCCGGAACGGCATGGGCCGCCGACACCCAGTGTAGGGTCCCTCTGACCTTGCGCCCATCGGGGGACCAGCCACCTCTCGTCTCCGGGTCATAGGTGCAGTGCAGCTCGACTACCTCTCCGGTGCGCTCATCCTTCACGACGTCGACACAGGTGATGTAGTAGCCATAGCGCAGGCGCACCTCTCGTCCGGGGGCCAGCCGGAAGTACTTCCTGGGCGGGTCCTCGCGAAAGTCCTGCTTCTCGATGTACAGCACTCGGGAGAACGGGACCTTACGCGTGCCCATGCTAGAATCCTCTGGATTGTTGATCGCATCCAGCTCTTCCACCTGGTCTTCGGGGTAGTTGTCTATCACTACGCGGAGCGGGCGTAGAACCGCCATGACCCTCTGCGCGCGCCTGTTCAGATCTTCTCGTATGCAGTGCTCCAGCATGGCCACGTCCACGATGCTATTGCTCTTGGCCATTCCGATGCGATCGCACAGGGTCCGGATGGACTCCGGGGTGTAGCCACGTCTGCGCAGACCCGACAGCGTGGGCATCCGAGGGTCGTCCCAGCCAGCCACGCGCCCCTCTTCCACCAATCGCAGCAACCGTCGCTTGCTGAGTACAGTGTAGCTGAGGTTGAGCCGGGCGAACTCGAGCTGCCGCGGGTGATACAGATCCAGCTCGTCCAGCACCCAGTCGTATAACTCGCGGTTGTTTTCGAACTCCAGGGTGCACAGTGAATGCGTGATCCTCTCGATGGAATCGGAGAGGCAGTGAGTGAAATCATACATCGGGTAGATGCACCACTCGTCCCCGGTTCTGTGGTGCGCCATGTGCCGGATACGATAGAGGACCGGGTCCCGCATGATGATATTCGGGGAAGCCATGTCGATCTTGGCCCGAAGCACGTGGGCCCCATCCTCGAACACCCCAGCACGCATTCGTTCGAAGAGATCCAGGTTCTCTTCTACCGAGCGACCCCGGTACGGGCTCTCCTTCCCCGGCTCCGTCAAAGTGCCGCGATGCTCCCTGATCTCGTCGGCACTGAGGCTGTCTACGTAGGCCTTCCCGGCCTTGATCAGTTGCACCGCGTATTCGTATAGCTGCTCGAAGTAGTCTGAGGCATAGAACAGACGATCGCCCCAATCGAATCCGAGCCAGCGCACATCTTCCTGAATCGCCTCTACGTACTCGACTTCCTCTTTGCCTGGATTGGTATCGTCGAACCGTAGGTTGCACAGCCCGTCGTTCTCGGCAGCGACACTGAAGCTGAGGCAAATGGCCTTGGCGTGCCCGATGTGAAGATACCCATTGGGTTCGGGCGGGAAGCGCGTCTGAACCCGCCCGCCATACCTGTTCGTCCTCAGGTCATCGGCCACGATAGCCCGGATGAAGTCCAGCCCAGAAGATGGTGCGCCTGAGCCTCCCCCTGCTTCTCCCCGTTCCCTTGATGAGTCTGCCATTCCCGTCTCTCCTGTCCCGAAGGCGCCGAAAGAGCATATGAGTAGAGCCAACTATACGCGTCGCCAGTATCCCGTCAAGTGGAACAGCCCGCCCTGCAAACCTCACACATCCCAAGGGTATACCGGAGCGCATCGGGCATGGCTCGCGACCACCGGCGTTCTGAGGCAACTCACTCAGTCACCAGCCCGTGCCGGATGGCCACGGCAATGGCGCCTGCTCGATTCGAAACACCCAGTTTGGATAGTATGTTACTGACGTGGGCCTTGGCAGTTGAGCGACTGACAGTGAGCCGCTCGCCGATCTCGCGGTTGTTGAGACCCTCGACGACCAGAGTCAGCACTTCGCGCTCCCTGGGCGTCAGATCCGCACCCGGCTTTCGCTCCTCGCTGGTCGCCTGAATCAGCGCCTGAACGGCCTCAGGCGCCAAGGTTGCCCGCCCAGCACGGGCAGCGCGAATCGCTTCGGCCAGCTCGTCAACCGTCACGCTCTTCAACAGATAGCTAATGGCCCCTGCTCCGAATATCTCTCGCACCAACTCGTGCTCCTGGAAGCTGGTCAGAGCAATCACCTGCACCCCAGGGCACGACTCGCGAACAGCCCTCGTCGCCTCTGCTCCGCCCATTCTGGGCATCAGCACGTCCATCAACACAACATCCGGCCGCACTGCGCGGCACAAGCGGACGGCCTCCTCACCATCGCGGGCCTCGCCCACCAACTCCAGGTCGGGCTTGACCTTCAAAAAGGCCGCGAGACCTTTGCGAACCATATCGTGATCGTCGACGATGACCACCCGAATGGGCGTGGAATCAGTCATGGCCCTCCACCTCGCTCCCCGGCTAAGTTGATCGCTTCTCCGTTGCATTGGCCATCGCTATGCCCCTCCTGTCCAGTCTACCGTGATGCGCGTTCCCTGGCCAGGTTGACTCTGGATCACTACCTCGCCTCCCAGGGCATCGACTCTCTCTCGCATGATGCTCAGACCCAGGTGATCCGGCGGGATAGCGTCAGCATCAAAGCCCCGCCCGTCGTCCTTGACACTCAACTCAGCTCGTCCCGCCCCGCCCCCTGCGGTCCCCGCCGATGAGGCAGAATAGCGTAGACATATGGATACTTCGCTGGCGCTCGCATGCTTGACCACGTTGTTCAGCGCCTCCTGCGCAATGCGATACAGAGCAACGCGAACATCTGGGGGCAACTGCCCTTGGCCCTCAACCTCTACAGCGACACTGGCAGCCGTCCGCCCGGTGACCATCTCTCCCAACTGACGCAGCAAGTCACCCAGGTCGGCTTCGATCAGCGTGGTCGGTCTGAGCTCCAGCAATAGGGTACGCATCTCGGCCAGAGCCCCTCGGCTGAGCCGTCGCAGTTCATCTGTCAGCTCACGTGCCTCGCTCTGATCGTTCTCCCACACAGTGGGCAGAATCTCAGCGATCAGGCTGGCCGAGAACAAGGTCTGCGTCACTGCGTCGTGCAAGTCCCGGGCCAGCCGGTTCCTCTCGCTCGCGGCCGCCGTCTCCTCGGCCCGGTCCCTGAGTTGGTCATTGGCAATGGCCAGTGCCGCCTGATCAGTGAACATGTTGGCCAGATCGAGATCCTCCTCAGAGAACTCCTTCTGTCGGGGGTAGTATAGCACAAGACCACCATATAACTCCTGGCCGACGGACAGCGGCACACCCAGAATGGCACCCCGATCAGACGCCAGGCTCTTCCCCGTACTTTGACCGTTTGGCCCGTGTTCGCCGAGGCTCGAAACAACCAGCGGTTGATCTCCCCCCTGTGAACGCGCGATCCACTCGACCACAGGCCCAGGAAGATCGGAGAGCGACGATGCCATCTCTGTGGCACAAACACTCTCCCTTGCCGCGGTCTCACCTTTCGTTCGCGTTGCAAGCGCTCTCAGTTGGCCCGACACGATCACGGCGCGATCATCACCCTCACGCCGGAATACCATGGCCTCCGCGGCGCCTGTCAGGAGTGTGGCCTGGGACACGATGTAGTCCAGACTCTCTGTGAGCGACCGATCGGAATTCAGAATGATCAAGATCTCGCGCAGTCCTTCTGCAACCTGCCGCCGACGCTCGATCTCGTACGTCCGCTCATCGACCTGGGCGGCCAACTCCTGATTCCGTACCTCGATCGTCCTGACTCGATAGCGATATCCGCCCAGAATCCCTCCCAGCAACGCCAAGGCAGCGATAGCTCGAAACCACCAGGTGTCCCAGATCGGTGGGGTGACGGTAATGGGGATGGCCAGTCCCTGCGTGCCCCACACCCCATCGTTGTTGGAGCCCCTGATTCGAAATACGTACTGCCCTCCTCCCAGGTTGGTGTAGCTCTTGTAGCGGCGCGTACCACAGGGGATCCAATCCTGGTCGAATCCTTCCAGTTGGCAAGTGTACTGATTCTTCTCCGGAGCCGAGTAGTCTAGCGCCGCGAACTCGAACGAGATGAACTTGTCGCGGTACGACAGCTCGATCTCCTCTGGCCGGGATAGGTCGGTCAAGACCACAAGATTCAACTTCTTGAAAGCAGTAATGACCATCTGCGGAATGTGGAAGTTGGTCTCAATCCGATCCGGGTAGAAGGCATTGAAGCCGTTGACGCCCCCGAAGAACAACTCACCGCTCCTGCTCCGATGGGCGGCACCAGTGTTGAAACCATCACTCTGCAGTCCGTCGCCGACGTCGAAGTTGCGGAAGCTGGGAACAGGAGAGCCAAACGAGAACCGAGACAAGCCCTTGTTAGTACTCAGCCAGAGATTCCCGGATTCGTCACCGACGATACCGTCGATCCAGTCATTGGGCAATCCATCGCCGACCGAGTAGCGCTGGAAAGTGCCTGCCCCCCGATTGAGCATGTTCAGCCCGGTGATCGTACCGACCCACAGCTGTCCCCTCCTGTCCTCGTATATGGACAACACCCCACTGTGGCTCAGGGTACTGGGGTCATCGGGGTCACAGCCGTAGGTGGTAAACGCTGCGGAGGCCCGATCGAATCTGCACAGTCCGCCTGTAGCGGTACCGATCCAGAGGACCCCATAGCGATCCTCGCAGATCGCAAGCACGGTGTGGTCGCTCAGGCTGCGCTCGTCGTGAGGATCAGGCTCGTAGTGCACCACCTCACCCTCGGCGAACCTGGCCCCGAGCAATCCTTCATGCGTCCCGATCCACAGAATCCCCGCCCGGTCTGCAAGGATGGCCCGCACCGTGCTCCCTGACAGGTAACGCACAAAGGAATCTGAGGCTCTGTCGTATCTGTCCAGGCCGTTGTCGGTTCCGATCCACAACTCCCCTTCACGATCCTCGTGGATAGCGTAGACGATGTCGCCGCTCAAGCTGTTCGAGTCTTCGGCATCATTGCGGTAGTGCCTGAAGACCCCGGTGCGGCGATCCAGGCAATCGAGCCCACCACCACGCGTGCCAATCCACAGCAAACCATCCTGGTCCTCGCACAGAGCGAAGACAGCATTGTGGCTCAACGAGTTGGTGTCCTGTGGGTCGTGCCAGTAGTGCTGAAACACCTCGGTGGCCGGATTCAGTTTGCTGATTCCCCCACCGTACGTGCCTACCCACAGCACGCCACCTCGATCGAAGAACACGGACCTCACATCGTTGGCCGCCAGGCTATGGGGATTGCTGGCATTGTGAGAATAGTGTACGAAAGTCCCCCTGGCCCGATCCAGTCGGTCCAGCCCGCCTTTCGGTCCCGACATCCCGATCCAAACATCGCCATACCTGTCAGTGGCCACGGACGACACCGCGCCTCGACCCAGACTGCCAGGATCGCCGGGGTCATGTTGATAGCGCACCAGTACTTCCACATCTCGACCGGGTACACCGGTGCTGGGATCACTCCCGTAGCGCTTGAGATCACCGGTGTCTCGATCGAGGACCGCTACCCCGAAGTTGGTGGCAATCCACAGTGCTCCGTATCGATCTTCACACAAGGAGATGACCACCGGCCCGCTCAGGCTTTCGGTGTCCTCTGGATCATACTGATAGCGGATGACCTGACCCGTCGCCCGATTCAGCCTATTCAACCCCGAGTGGGTCCCGACCCAGAGCCGTTTGGCTCGGTCTTCGTAGATGACCCTCACGCTGTCAGAACTCAGCGAATAGGGATCGTTTGGATGGTGTCGGTAGTGGATGAAGCCGTCTTGCGCAGGATCGTATCTGTCCAGCCCACCGGTTGCTGTTCCAGCCCATATGGTGTCGTTGCGGTCTGAATACACTGCCAGGACCGTGTCCCCGCCGAGGCTGCCTTCGTCATCCGGATCGTGCCGATACCGCGTGAAGGTCCCCGCGGCACGGTCGAACCTGTTGAGCCCTGCCCCATAAGTGCCGATCCATAATGCCCCGGACCGATCCTCGCAGATGGACAGTATGGAGCTACCCGACAAAGAGTTCGGATCATTCGGGTCGTAGCGATACACAGTGAAGCCATAGCCATCGTACTTGTTCAGTCCATCACGCGTGCCAAACCACATGAAGCCCGAGCTATCCTGGAATATCACGTTCACCGAGTTCTCGGACAGCCCCTGCTCCAGCGATATGTGCTCGAAATGAGCCGTTCCCGTCTGGGCCTCCACGGGGAGTGGGCCCATCAGGCTGGCCAGCATAACCAGGACCACAGCCAGCGAAGCGATCGCGGTTCGTGCATAGCGCTTCATCGGGAACACCTCTCTAAAGACCCAGATCTCACGCGTATCCACCCCTCACAGGGAGACGGGTCAGATAGCATGACCCGCCTCGATTCAGCCCCCCTCCGACGTGACCGTACTCCCCAACCATCGGCCAATCACGGCCGCCAGGCTCTTTCCGATGCCCGGCAACTCCCGCAGTCCGGCCTCACCCCGGGCGCGGTACAACTCGCCGATGCTCTCCGGATGCTCGTCTACAGTCCAGGCCGCCTTGCGGTAGGCCCAGATTCTGTAGCCTTTGGCTTCCTCCAGCTCGAGCTCGTAGGTCCTGAGGAACAACTGCTCGGCAATGCGCTTGTTGATGGCCAATGGCCCAGGTTCAACGTAGCGAGGCATGCGATCCATCAACCCGTGACGGTCACAGAGCTCCCGGATCTTCAGCCCCAGGCGGGCATTGTAGTCTCCCGGCGGACTGTGGCGCGGATTCTGTCCTGTCTCCCAACCGTAGAATCCCCTCCACGCTTCCTCCATCCCTGGATCGACCCGACACGCCGCCGCCAGGGACCGCTGTGCCTGGACCCCTTCCATCGTCAGCCCGCCGCCCAGCACGAAGGAGCCCCCGTGATCTTTGGTGGCTCGAATCACGTCTTCGAGGTGCTCCTCGTCATCTCCCAGGAAGGGGAGTACGGGCATCAGCCCGGTGCCGACAAGTAGCCCAGCACCAGCCAGCCTGGCCATGGCCTCGAGGCGACGCTTCACTCCAGGGCTGCGCGGCTCAAACGCCCGCTTCAAGACGGGATCGAGAGTGCTGATGCTGTAGACGACGCCCACCCAGGATCGCCGGTTGATCTCCGACAGAAGGTCCAGATCGCGAGTCAGAAGCGGAGATCGTTCCACGATGAAGAGCGGGAAGCCCAGATCTCGCACTATCTCCAGCATGGAGCGCGACAGCCGGTAGCGCTCCTCGGCGGGTTGTTGCCAGTCCCCGCAGGCGATCACATCACGGGCCAGACGAGGCAATTCCTTGCGTAGCAGGTCGGCAGCGTTGACCTTGATCCTGATCAGAGTATCGTAGCTGTCGGGGTCCCGCCTTCCCAGGTACCGGCTGCCTCGCTGGTAGCAGAACTCACACCCGCTGGCACAGCCCGTGTAGGGATGAGCCGTGTACTTCCCCCAGAACCAGGGACCATCCACATGTCGATGGACATTGACGATCTTGCGCGGAAGGTACTCCTCGAAGTCCAGGGCCATCAGGTCGTCTCTCCCGTGACACGGGCCCGCTGCTCCTCAGAAAGATAGGTCACGGCCTTGCGCAGCATCAAGGCTCGATGACGTCGCCGTTCGCGGACAACCTGCTGCATCAGCCAGTCAGTCACCAGATCGGGGAAGTACCGGCCGAGGGTCTTGAGTCCCCACCCAATGCCCTTGACGGCATCCATGTTCCACTCCTCGAACATCGGCTCGACGAAGGTCAACACAGCCTCGGCCCGAGAAGCGCACTCCTTGGAGCCTCTGCTACGCTTGGCCCAGTAGTGCACGCTGACGCCCACCGCTCGTCGCACCCAACGGTTGGCATCCTCCCGCCAGGGCGACAACACGGAGATCGCCCGATCGAAGTCAGTCTCCAGCGCGGGGCCCGGCACGCGTTCCCCAAGTATGTCTGCGCCGTACCAGATATCGGAGGCAACGATGAATCCGCGGCACCTGCCGAACGCGCCTTCAGCATCCCTCCGCAACTGCTGCCCCAGAGCGCTGCCGATGACGACCCAGCCCCCCTCAGTACCCGCAGCGGCCACGCGCGCCAGGAAGGGGTTCACGGCCTCCAATTGGCCTGCGCCCACGCTGGCTCCGATTCGCCCCAGCAAGGGGAAACGTGTGCGCTGAGCCAGCACCGGAGCCAGCAGAGTGTACGCCTGTCTCGGACGGCGCGCTTCCACCAGGGCGCTGATCCGCTTCCCCATCTCCGTGGCTTCCCGAGCCTTCATGTGGCGCTCCTCGTTGGGAAGACCGATGCAATCGGCCCGCTGACTAGACGCCCACAACCTTGCTGCGCCGTTCCATCAGGACCACATCTCTCCAGGCACCGTTGAGTCTGCCCAGCCGTTCCCTCGTGCCCACGATCCTGAACTCACACGATCTGTGGAGCCGAACGCTAGTCGTGTTCTCGGGGAAGATGCGTGCCTGGAGCGTCCAGATGCCTGCGCCTTCCGACTGCTCAACCAGTGCCCGCAAGAGTGCCTTCCCGATGCCTCTTCCCCTTACGAACGCGGACACGTAGATGCTCACTCCTGCGACGCCGGCGTAGGCGCTTCTGCTCAGGACCGGGCTGAGCGCTGCCCACCCTACAACACGGCCCTCCAACCTGGCCACCAGCCGGCAGCATCTCAGGTGACCTTCGTGCCACTCCTTCCACCCCGGCAACTCGGTCTCGATGCTGGCGTTGCCGGTGGCAATGCCCTCCTCGTAGATAGACCGCACCGCAGGCCAATCGGCATCCTTCATTCTACCGATCACGAGGGCCATAGGAACTCCGTCTCGTTCATGGTTTCGAAAGCCAAGGGACTCCGAAAGCTCGATGCGATTCGAAAGCCCTAGCTTGGTTCGTAGAACTCCACCGCCGCGAGAATCGCATCATACTCCGCCACGGCGACTGCTCCCTCACTGTCGCAACCTCCGGGGGCGAGGGCGATCCGGATCACTCTCCCGTCCACGGGCACATGAACATCATGGCACACACCCACCAGCCCGGTGAACTCGACCGCATCCAAGCCTCCACACTTCCTTGTCCGTGCCGTGAAGGCACCTCCGCCTTCGCCCCTATCGCGCTGTGCGATCCAATCGACCAGCGCGTCCATACTGAGTATCGCCTCTTGTGGCACGTCTTCGTCAACAGCGAGTGACAACAGATAGGGGTCTTCGCTTCCCCGAGGAGCAAGCCCGTAGCGAGCGGCACCCGACGCGAGAACCCAGCCGGAGGGAGCACTCAACCGCACACCCAGATCCTCCAGATCGTGTGACACCCACCCCTCATAGGAGTACTCTTCCTCGTTTGCCTCAAGCGGCTGAGGCTCGATGAAAGTGAGGGAAGAGGCCACCGCCGACCACAGCTCTTCAGCTTCTTGCGCCTGAGGGAGTTCAGCATCCACCGGGCCGACAGTCAGGACCAGAACGGTGCCCTCGTGAAGGACGAATACCTGCCGCACCAGTGTGGAACCCGGCTTCACAAGCACCTCCACTGCTTCCTTCGTTCCCAGGCTGACTACACCACGCTCGATCACCTTTCCCTCAGCCTCTAGCGCAAGCAGGTAGTCATCGGCCACTTCCCCCACCGTACGACCATCCGCCGCCCCCTCGTTCCTGATGGTAAGACCAGCCCGGACCGAGCCCTCCTCCCCGGTGGGTTCCGGCCCCATCACCGCTACGGTTCCCCGAGAGGAACTGTCGGCCCGAAAGGCTTCGGGATAGAGGAAACAGTATCCGTCCGTGTCGTTGAGGTAGCCGAGCAGGCCTTCTCTGATCTCTGGGCAGGTGGCCCAGGACTCCGCAAGAGGCAGCATCTCTGTCGTGATCTCCAGAGCGGCCGTCACTCCGTTCACGTCCAGATCGTAGCCTCCCTCTGTCACGCCCGTCAGATCCAGGTCGACGGTCTCTTCGAAAGGCACCTCAACCTGAGAGCAGTCACGACCCGGGATCCGCTCCGATAGCACGACCAGCCTGATGGTACGCCCATCCTTTGCCTGCCTGATGCTGCTGAGCCTGGTGCAATCATCGGGAAAGCTGCCCTGGAGTGTTACCCCCACCGTCACCGGCAAGGATTCGGTTGTGCTAATCTCGATAGCGGTCACCTGGGCCAACTGTTCCCGCGCCGAGCCATCGGGTGTCTCCGCCACCGAAGGCACAGAGGCAGTCGCCGTGGGGAGTTCCTCCTGTTGCGCCGAGCCGGGGGTCGGCGATTTGGCCATCTCCGGCGAAGGTGACCCCGAGTTCTCGGGAGTACCTCGCAGACGTCTGGTCTTGGTGGGAGATGCACCTGCGCCGCCAGAGCCCTCCGGCGTCGCCTGCCTGCTACAGCCACTCGCGACCAAGACGGCCGCCACTATCAGCCAAACGGTTAATGCTCGCATTACCCTCATTGTCATGTGTATTCTCTCTCCAGCATAGTCTTGTCACGCCAATCCAACCGACAGCGACATCAAGAGCGACGCCCGGCTGCCCTCCTTCAGAAGTACCTGCCGGCCCCAAGAGGGCTCGGTTCACATCGACAGCGCAGCACTCGCCCCGGGAGATCGGGACAATCCGACACGGACGGCCCTGGATCTCCAGAGCGGCACGAGTCTGTCGTGCCTCGTCGGCGTGGCTTCCCTAATAGTAGCCTCTTACCGGCTGCGCGTCAAAGGGGCTATGTAGCCGCGAAAGTGGTGATCAGCAACTGCAGGAACGAGACACGATGATCAAGAGAAACAGCCAGGCCACAAGACTGGCCTGCCGCTCGAAGAGTATCATGGCAATGCCGAGATCCTCGAAGTCATAGCTGTCATTCCAGGTCATCGATGCCGCTGGTCGCCAGACGGCGGTCATCAGGAAGAGCGTCAGTGCCGAGGTCAGGATGGCACCCGCCAGAATACTGCGAACGATCTGAGAAGCGTCGCCTACAGATACCACCCACCTGGCCGCAAGGCCGAGAGGCATCGCAGATAGCGAAGCATCTATCCCCACGCCAACGGAAAGCAGACCGGCCGAGGATACAGGCGCACCGCAGCCTCGTTTCCCACGCGGAGACCCCTGCCCGCTTCTCCCCTCCATGCCTAACGACAACGGACGGTTTGCTCGCCGAGCACCCACTATGCCATCGACACGCGGTAGTGCCATGAGCCGCACAGACGTGCTCGAAGGGCCCTGCCATCGACGATGTCGGTGAATTCGACTCGGTCCGGTGAATCGTTGGCGCCCACCAGGAAGACCCCAGACTCTGCCGGGAAGAGCTGATCCTCGGATCCGCCGTACGACATGGTACCCGGGGTGATCAGGATCAGTCTTCCACGCCGTAGGACCACGCGGAAGTTCGCCGGCGCCCAGGGGCTGTACATCCGGTAGTGACCCACAAAGGATCGCCACTCGCTCGGGAATCGGTGTTCAGGTTGTCCCGGGTGATTGGGCACACGGTACACATCCTCGCCGTGCTCGATCTCGACTACTCTACCGGTCGAGTCGCGTACGAATCGTAGCGCGTAGAGGGAGAACGTGGGGTGGCAACACACCATCACATCGCCGCCCAGACTCTCAAGCGACCCCGCATCCACCCCCCAGTGCAGCGACAGGCAACCATCGTCATCCTCTGAGACCCGAATAACCCGCTCTGTGCCTCGATACTCCCCGGCATACTCCCCGGCATTGGCCACCCGCACTCTCTCCGGAAGTGGCGCTTCCTCCGGCGCGGGCAGGCCTTCCTTCTGGGCTCGAAGCAGAGCCAGGGCATACATGGCGCAGTAGAACGGGAAGAGCGGAGACCCCGGACCGTTGATACACACGACGACCCCCACTCCAAGGTCGAGGTCCCCCAGCATCATACTCTGGAAGCCGGGCATATCTCCGCCATGCCCGATGATCTTGTGACCATCAACGTAGCGCACGTAGAGACCGTACCCATAGAAGGAACCCTCCCACCGCTTTGCCAAGGGGCGAGTCATCAGCTCGTACGACTCTTCGCTGATCAAACGGTGACCAGAGGACGACACTCCCCGATTGAGGAGTGTCCTCATCAAGATGGCCATGTCGCTCGCGGTCGAGACCAGGCACCCATCCCCTGCCAGGTACTCGAACCGGGGAGCCCTGGCCAGGGGGTAGCTACTATGATTCGGGCGATCATCATAGAGGTACTGGTATCCGGTGGCAAGGTTCCCGCTGGAATCGGGCACAATCCGGGCCTCGGAGTCGTTCATCCCCAGAGGACGCAGGATTTCGTCTGCAATCAGCCTGTGGTACGGCTTGCCCGCCAACTTCTCCAGGAGACACCACAGGACCTGGAAACCGATCTCGGACTGATGGTAGCTCACTCCCGGCGTGTCCACCAGAGTGCATTCTCGCGCCAGGTAGGCCATGAATGGGGACGAAGGGACATCGTCGCGCACCAACGGCAAACCGGAAGTGTGCGTCAACAGGTGATGCCCGGTGATTCCCTCACCCCCCCGAGGAAACTCGAGCCAGGAAAGATGCTCCCTCACTGGGCGATGGGGATCGAACTCGCCCCTGTCGCGCAATTGCATGAGAGCGAGAGCAGTCAGAACCTTGGTGATTGATCCTTGCTGGAATCTGGTGCCAGACCAAACAGGACACCCGGATTCGCGGTCGCTGAGCCCGTAATGCCCCTCCCAGAGGGTCTCCCGTCCATCGGTGACGGCCACCGAGATCCCGGGGACTGGATAGGCCTCCATGTGCCTTCGGATCAGCGTTTCCAGTTCACAGTATGTCATCTTGCCCACCTATACGCATCCAGCCGACACGTGCCCCGACTCGGTGGCGGGGCACGTCCGGACAATCTCGGTAACAGGCAAGCCTCTACCCCTCGCTCTCCGCCGAGCCAAGAAGACCGGCAGTCAGCTCTGCCTATTCGCCCGGGCGCGCAGGGCCACGGACTTCGCCGCCGTGGACACCAGGTAAATCACGCCCCCAACCAGGATGATCGTCGCGCCCGAGGTGAGATTCAAGGAGTATGAGAGCCACAGCCCCGCCGAGGTGAAGAGCATCCCCAGGACACTGGCCAAGACCATCATTCTCTTCATGTCTTTGACCCATTGCCCGCTTATCGCTGCTGGCATGGTCAGCAGGGCGATCACCATGATCAGCCCCACCACCCTCATCATCATCACCACCGTGAGGGCAATCATGGAGACCAGCAAGAGATAGATGGCATCCACCGGCACGTTGTTCACAGCAGCGAAGGTCTCATCGAACGAGATCGCAAGCAGTTCTTTGTAGAAGAGGGTCACCAACAGGACGATGACGACATCGAGCACAAGGATGGTCATCAAATCCCCTCGCGGGACGGCCAGTATGCTGCCGAACAGATAGCTCATCAGGTCCGCCTTGTAGCCCTCCGTGAGATCCACCAAGATGATCCCCACAGCCATGCCGATGGCCCACAGCACACCGATGATCGTGTCGGCCCTCTCTCGAGTCCTGCGACGAACCACGCCCATACCCAGTGCCGAAGCCAGGCTGAAGGCCACCGCACCCAGGAGAGGATTGAAGCCGAAGAAGTACCCCATGCCGATGCCGCCATACGCCGCGTGGGCGATTCCGCCGCCCAGGAAGACGATCCGGTTGACAACCACGAAGCTGCCCACGATGCCGCAAGCGATGCTGGTCAGCACCCCTGCCATCAGAGCGTTCCGCATGAAATCGAACTGTAGAGCCTCGATCATCTTCTCACCTCCCTCGGTCGTGGTCAGGGAAGACCCGGTGCGGGACTCCGTGGGCAATCAGGTCGATGGGACATGCATACGCCTGCCTGGCCATCTCCGGAGTGATCTCCTTCTCGCCGTGGTAGAACAACCGCCGGTTGAGGCACCCTACGGTCTTCACGTAGGAGGACACCGCGTTCATGTCGTGGGAGATCATCAGCACGGTGATCGATCGGTTCAGCTCGTGCAGTAGCTCGTACACCTCGGCGCTCACCCCTGGGTCTACGCTGGCCAGAGGCTCGTCGAGAAGGAGTATCTGAGGCTGCTTCGCCAACGCTCGGGCGAAGTAGGCCCTCTGCCGTTGCCCATCTGAGAGCTCTCCGATCGGCCGATCTCGAAGGTCCAGCATCTCCACACTGCGCAGGGCACCTGCCACGGCATCGTCGTCCTCACCCGTGTAGCGCCGCAGGAGTCCTCGCCCCTCAAGCCGACCCATCTGAGCTACTTGCCATACACTGATTGGGAACTCCTGATCGAGATTGACCGATTGGGGAACGTAACCGATGAAACGCCGACCATCCTTCACGCCCATCCCCATGATGCGCACACTGCCCCGCGTGGGCCGCAGGAGTCCCAAGAGCACTCTCAGAAGAGTAGTTTTGCCTCCCCCATTGGGCCCTATCAAGCCAATGAAATCGAGCTCCTTTATCGATAGGTTGACGTCCTCCAGTACCGGTCGTCCTCCGTACCCGGCCCACACGTGCTGCACCGAAACGACTTCCCGCAACTCGCCTGTGCCTTCGGATCGCTTCATGGTCTTCCACCTCCGAAAGGCTACACGAAAGCGGACGTCACCGTTGGAGCCTGTCGAGCGCGTCGCGCACCTACTCCAAGCGTCCCATGCGCCGTTCGCTATCGATCCAGTGCCTGTGCCAACGCCTCCGCGAACTGATAGAGGTTGCTTTGCCAATCGGGGGATAGTGGGCTGACGAGAACCACCTCCGCACCGATCTCATCTGCGATGGCCTCAGCAGATCTGGTGCTGAACTCGGGCTGAGCGAAGACGACCTTGATGCCCGCTTCTTCGGCCAGGGTGATCAGCTCGGCCAGCTCGGCCGCGCTCGGCTCCTGTCCACCGACCTCCACCGTCATCATCTCCAGGTCGTAGTCCCGAGCGAAGTAGCCCCACGCGGGGTGAAAGACCAGGAACTTGCGTGTCTCCACTCCGGCAAGCTTCTCTCGAATGTGGGCATCCAGAGCATCGATCTCGCCCAGGAAGTCATCCAGGTTGGCCCGGTATTCTGCTTCGTGCCTGGCGTCCAGCGAAGCCAGGGCTTTGCAGATCGTGCCCGCCTGAATCTTGACCAACTCGGGTGACAGCCAGACATGGGGGTCGAGATTCTCCGCATCCTCCCCGTGGGGCTCAGCTTCGCTCAGCTCATCACCGTGGTGGTGCGCTGCCATCGGTTGACGCTCGATGCCTTCTACCGAGTCTACTACTGTCATGCCCCGGTTCACCGCCAGGATGCGCTCCGCCCATGCGTTCTCGTACGGCACACCGATGGTGACGTATGCATCGGCCTTGCTGATCGCCCGGAGTTGCTCCGGCGTCGGTTCGTAGGTTGCCGGGTTGCTCCCAGTGGCAACCATGATCCACACGTCCACACGGGCGCCGCCAATCTGCTCCACGAAGTACTTCTGCGGCGCGATGCTCACCACGATGCTCAGGGCATCGTCATCGCCGGGGCTGGCAGCAGGCGAAGACTCCCCGTCCGTGGTACACGCGACCATCAGGCCGGCCGCGATCAGACCGACCAGACCAGCCTGCCAGTGTCTTCTATGCGTCCCCATCTCGATTCCCCTTCGCAACGGGGCCATCATCACCGGATGACGTCTGCGGATTCTCGGTTCCAGGCCTCTTGCCCTGGCATCTGGGGCAAAGACCCTCCAACTGCAACAGATGACCGTCCACCCTGTACCCGGTCTCCAGCTCGACCCGTCTCGCCAGCGACTCAAGATCATCTCCGCCGGGGAACTCCACGGCTCGGCCGCATTTCCAGCAGATCAGCGCATGCCGATGCCCAGGCGAGCACGATACGTACGCATGACACCCATCACTACGATGAATGCGAAGAACCAGGCCCAGACTCTCCAACAGCGCCACCGTCCTGTACACCGTGACCAAACCCAGCGTGTGGTGCTGTACCAGACTACACTCGTAGATCTCCTGATGCGAGAGTGGCTCCTCGGCCGCCAGCAGTACTTGCGCCACCACCCTCCTCGGTTCGGTGATTCGGCACCCGGCTTCAGCCAGACGCCGTTCCCAGTCACGCATGGTTGCACCTTAATGAAAAGGATTATCAATAGCAACCATAGCGCCGATTAGGGCATCTGTCAAGCTCCAGCAGTGGCCTGAAAACCCACACCGTGATCGGATCACAGACCCAGAACGAGAGAGTCGGCGCGGATGATTCTGTCAGGTTCAAGATCATACCCGCGGAGCCGATGTAGGGAAGACGCGCACAACGCCGACGCGAAGGCGAGCCCCAAGGACCGGGCCTACAGCCGGGCGAGATCCGTCCACAACAGGAGCACGCCTTCGCGTTCTCTTGGCCGCGCTAGCGCAAGGCCTGGGGAACGTAGGATGGGAGCTTCGACTCTGAGAAGATCCGCGAAAGGCGTGCGAAACGCTGCCTACCATCCACCAACGGGATGGTGGGCCAACTGTCGCCGATCAGAGGTCGCGCATAGGCAACGAAGTCATCGGTCACGTCGAGCCGCCCCGGCGCGATCCATGCCTCCGGTAGGCTGCGTTCCGAGTTGGCAACCCTCTCCAGGGCGACCTTGTCATAGCGCACATTGTATATCGGGCCGGGCTCACGCAGTATCGTAGCCATGTACCCCGAGCCCTCCTCGGCCGCGATCTGGACCGCCTTCAGGCCCACCCGATAGGCCTCCTCCAGGTCCACGGTAGAAGCGTAGATCACATTGTGGCGTTGATCCGTCCCCGGTGTGTTGCCTCGGGCGTGTCCACGTGTCGCCAGACCGACCTCGTTGAGGTAGTTGACCACCATGCGTTCGACCGACATCCGGCTGGATGAGAACTCAGTGTGTCCAAAGGAGTCCTTCATCTCGCCAAGGTCGCCGGCGGGGAAGCCCTCGCTAAGCACCAGCACGCAGCGGCCGCGTTCACGAAGCATGTCGTTCACCCGATCGGACAGCTCCGGCATGTTCAGGCCTGATTCCTTCATGGCAATGAGTAGCGGCATCTCACGATCGGGATCAGCGAGCCGCGCGGCGGCCGGAATGAACCCGATCTTGCGCCCCATGGCTTGGATCACCAATACCGGGTCGGATGGACAGGAACCACGGTTCTCCTCATTGGCGTGCTGAACGCACAGTGCCCAGTAGCGCGCCACGCTTCCGTATCCCGGGGTGTGGTCGATGAGCTTGAACTCGCTGTCGCCAACATCGTTGTCGATCGTCTTCGGCACCCCGGTCGCGACCAGGTCCAGCCCCCTTTCGTGAGCCAATCGCGCAACCTTGTCGGCCGTGTCCATCGAGTCGTTGCCACCGTTGTAGAAGAAGTAGCCCACATCGTGAGCTCGGAAGACCTCAACTATCCGATCGAGATCCTCCTGCTGATGGCTACGCAGCTTGTACCGACAGGTGCCGATCGCACCGGCCGCCGGCGTCGAACTCAGAAGCGCGATCTCCTCGGCCGGCTGAGCGGACAGATTCATCAACTCTTCCTTCAGTACACCCTCAATGCCATGGTAGCCCGCGTACACCGTTCCGAAGACATCAGGAAACGAGCGACAGCCGTCCACAACGCCACGCAGTGACGAGTTGATGACCGGGGTCGGCCCTCCGCTCTGAGCCACGACAACATTCTTTGGTCGGTTCACCTCTATACCTCCGTTGTTGCTCTCGGGTTTCTCAGACGTTCGGCGATTCATGCATTGTAGGTTGTGGCAGCGGTCGCACCGCCGGTACCGGTCCAATTGGTGTGGAAGAACTCGCCGCGCGGCCTGTCCACTCGCTCGTAGGTGTGCGCACCGAAGTAGTCGCGTTGCGCCTGCAGTAGATTGGCGGGCAGACGCGCGGTCCGGTACCCATCGTAGTAGGCCAGCGCGCTGCTGAAGGCCGGGACCGGGATGCCGTGGATGACTGCCTCGGCCACCACCTTGCGCCAGGAGGCCTGACTCTCATCGATGGCCTTCTTGAAATACGGAGCCAGGAGCAGATTGGCCAGTCCCGGGCTATCATCGAAGGCCTCCTTGATCCGCCCCAGAAACTGGGCCCGAATGATGCAGCCCTCCCGCCAGAGCAACGCGATCTGGCCAAACTTCAGATCCCAGCCATACTCTGCTGCGGCGAACTTGAGGAGTTGGAACCCTTGAGCGTAGGAGCAGATCTTGCTGGCATAGAGTGCCCGGCGAATGTCTTCAATGAAGGCCTCCCGGTCACCGGCATAGCTCGCGTCAGGCCCAACCAGGGTTCGACTCGCCTGCACCCGGTCCTCCTTGATCGCCGAGAGGAAACGGGCAAAGACGGCTTCCGCGACCGTCGGAGCGGGGGTCCCAAGGTCGAGCGCGGTCTGGCTGGTCCATTTCCCGGTGCCCTTCTGACCCGCCGTGTCGAGGATCACTTCAACCATCGGCTGACCGGTGTCATCATCCAGCTTACCCAGGATGTCCCGTGTGATCTCGATGAGATAGCTATCGAGCTCCCCCTCATTCCACGCAGCGAAAGTCGAATGCATCTCTGAGGCCGTCATGCCCAGGAGATGCTTCATCAGGAAGTAGGCCTCGCAGATCATCTGCATGTCGCCGTACTCGATGCCGTTGTGCACCATCTTGACGAAGTGACCTGCGCCATCACTCCCCACCCAGTCGCAGCACGGAGTCCCGTCAGCCACCTTGGCCGCTATGGCCTGGAAGATGGGTTTGACGTGAGGCCAGGCGGCTGCGGTACCACCGGGCATGATGCTCGGCCCGGTGAGAGCCCCTTCCTCACCGCCCGAGACGCCTGTGCCGATGTACCTGAGCCCCTTCCCCTCCACGTAGCGAGCCCGGCGGATGGTATCGTGATAGTTGCTGTTGCCACCATCGATGATGACGTCGCCATTGGTCATGTGCGGAAGCAACACCTCGATGAAGTCGTCCACGGGCTTGCCTGCCTTGATCATCAGCATGACTCTGCGGGGGCTCTCCAACTGCTCGCAGAGTTCCTCGACACTGCGGCACCCGATGATGTGTTTGCCTTTGGCTCGACCGTCGATGAACCTGTCTACCTTGCTGACCGTGCGGTTGTAGCATGCTACCGTGAAGCCCTTGCTCTCCATGTTGAGAATCAGGTTCTCGCCCATGACGGCGAGCCCGATCACACCAATGTCACCCTTCGTCACGCTAACCTCCTGAATGGATTATGAGCACATCGGAGTAGCTCACTCTCGGATTCTGAACAACGTCTCACCTGCGTTGGGGACAACGAGCAGTCCCTCGCTCTCCCTTCCCTTCCACCGGCTCACGTCGATGGTCGCCGGATCGGCGTAGGCCAGATTGACGCGCTCGCACCGCTCTCTTGAGATCCCCGTGGCCAGCGTCACCCTGATGCGCGGACGCTCGATCCCGGTCCTCGGTTCGTAGGTGCCGACGCCGCGCAGATGGGTCGAATGGGCCAACACGCCCCAAGGCTCCTTCTCGAACTGGCCCCACTGCTCGGTGAAGTAGTCTCGGACGTGATAGCCGATCCGGTCGAGTATCCGCCCATGCGAATAGGATACCTCGTCGATGTGCGGAGCGTAGATGATGACCTCGCCACCATCCTCGACCACCGGCTCCAGCTTGTACATGCCTTTGGCTGCAGTCCACAGATCGTCGTACATCCGGGGCATGATGGATAACACGCGTCTGAAAGGCTTGTCCACGTAGCGTACGTGTAGCCTGGCTGAGAGGTCCACGGCTTGATACCATGCCTGCGGATAGTCTCCAATGTACAGCCCGACCAGTCCATCGTGGGTGACGACCATCTTGATGAAGAGCTGTGGGACATCGACAAAGGCGGCAGCCCTATCGATGACCCGCCGAACCGGAGTGTCCCGGGTACCGATCACGGCCATCGAGGTCATGAGCGCGCCTAGCCAGTGGGTGAAGTTGGTGACCTCCGAACCCGACACTCCCGGGAAGAAGTACTTTGTGCCCCCCGAGAAACCCACTACTTCGTGAGGAAAGACCGGGCCCAAGACTATGAGCTGATCATACCCGAGAATCCGCCGATTGATCGTCACGCGCAGCTCTTGCGACAGCGCACCCTCGGTAACCCTCTCGATCTCCTCCCGAGGTATCGTGCCGATGTGCGCCAACTCCTCAGGCAGGTCCCACCTATGGTTGACTATCCTCACGCC
>Ga0180432_10001917_pt1 | contig 32017 bp, 29 predicted proteins | sample SS_ome_10_FD_132414 | JGI IMG/M metagenome (GOLD analysis project Ga0180432, IMG submission 132414) | Hypersaline lake sediment archaeal communities from the Salton Sea, California, USA - SS_1_MS_2 metaG | ecosystem: Environmental > Aquatic > Non-marine Saline and Alkaline > Hypersaline >...
GCTCCCGCTCGATCGCCGCCAGGGCGTGGGCCAGCTTGACCTGCCGGGCGATGAGCCGTTCGTCGGCCGAGGCGGCCGGCGAGAGCAAGGTGATTTCGTAGCCATTCTCGCGGGCGTAGAGCTCGGCCAGCTCGGCCCCACCGAGCACTCGGCCGTCGGCCGCTGCCTTCTCCAGGTAACCGGCCTTCCAGCCGTAGGCCTGGCGGTCGGCCGGCCTCCATACGCGCGAAATGTCGAAGAAGAGGGGATCGGGATTGTCGACGTACTGCTGGACCCCGTCGTCGGCCAGTTTCGTCAAGCCGTCTTTGCAGCCGAAGCCGCGTCGCCCGGTTTCCGGATCGACACAGGTCTCGGCCGTGCAGTATTTGTCGCGGCTAGGGGCCTTGTTGCCGCAATTACTGCAGACATCGAACGCCACCTTCGTGGCCATACTCCAGCCGACGTCGTCGCCTCGTTCGAGCTTGTCGATAACGTCCGGCTCCAACGGCAGGCCGCTGTTTCGCTCGGCGGCTTCCTTGCTGGCATTGCCGATCACCAGCAGCTCGATCCGCCGCATCGGCTCGTTGTAGGCCGAGAGCTTGATCGGACCGAAGGACTTCTTCGGGTCCTTGTTCTTGTGGTGCTCGTAGTGCCGGCCGTGCTTGACGAAGGTGTCGTGATTGCTGCGACACCATCGTTCCGCGAACCCGTCCCCGTTGCGATTTGGACCGTAGGCCTCCGTGGCCCCGATCGCCAGCACGTGAATGGGGATCTCGTCCGCCGCGATCTTGACCCGGTCGAGCTGGTCCGCCAGGGCGTGGCCGGCCCGCTTGACGAAGGCGGCCCGGTCCGCGCCGATGAGCCCTCGGCGGGAGACCTTGACGAGCTGGACGGGCTGCTCCGCGAAGCCCGGCCAGGAGCCGACTTCGACGATCTTTTCCATCATGGCGTGGCCGGGGTGTTGGCGATCTCGTCGGCCATCTGTTGGTGCAGCTCTTCGAACTGCTTCTGCAATTTCAGTGATTCCGCTCGCGGCCGCGAACCCAGGTAGAGCTGGAGGAGATAAGGCGCCGCCGTGATCAGCCCTTTTCCGACGGTTCGTCCCGCCTTGCCTCCCCATCTTCCGCGGGACCAGCCGCCCATGCCGAACGGCCCTCGCGCCTCGCGTTGTAGCTCGAATACTCGCCTCGCAGTCAGCCCTCCCGGACCCACGGCGGTAGGCGAGCGGTACCCCGCCCGGGCAGCCCGCGATGCCAATACTCTTGCCCGCGGTTCGCTTGCCGCTATGGCCGCCAGTCGTTGCTGCTCGGTTTTTGCGAGCCCCTTCCAAGGCTGCTTTTCCAGATTCTTCGAGATACCGGCCTGGATGTCCCGCCAGTTCGGACGCTGCCCGAACAGTCGCGGAAGCCGATTCGAGAGACTCCAGGCGGCGATACTGGGCCCGAAGGTCCGGGCGTATCTTCCCGCCGTCGAATTGCCGGGTAGATTCAGCACGGCGCCCGGCAGGATTGGCCGTCCGGTAGTCGGCCACTCGGCAGAGGTCTCGACGGGAGTCTGCAGTAGCTGCTTCGTTGTCGCGACGGCCCGCGAGGGGCTGGTCAGCCCGCGTGGGTCCCAGTCCGGCGGCGACCCTGCTTCCGCGGCGGCCGTCGCAGCGTTGCGCTTGGCGGCGTCGCCGACTTGTTTTCGATTGCTCACTTCCGGTGGCAATGGTATTTCTTCATCACTCCTGGCCTTTGGTGCCTCGCGAAAAGCGAGCCTGCCGCCCGCGCCGAGCAGGCCGCCCGCCAGGCCGCCGCCCAGCAGCCCCCGCAGGTAGCTCCGGTCCTCTTCGTCGCGAGCCCGCTCGCTGAGGGCTCCGGCCAGGGCGCCGACCCCGGCGCCGCCCGCGCCCCACTTCAGCGTGTCGATGACGTCGGGGTGCTCCTCGATCCACTTCGAGATCCGCTCGCCAAGGACGTCCAGCTGCGCCTTCGCCACGGCTCTCGCGCCGGCGTCCTGGATCTGCTGCCCGGTGCGAGATCCCCAGTCCTTCGCGGCGGCCAACCAGTCGGCCGGCCCGCCGGCCCGCTTCTCCCGCAGGACGCGCAGGCGCCGGCCCACGGCCGCCCGTTTGGCCAGGCCGTCGATCGCATCGGCGAGCGTCTCGCTACGCCAGCAAGCTGCCGGCCGGGGCGCTGGGCTTGTTGAGGATGTTGCCATAGGTCTTGGCTCCCGACTCGCTGGTTTGCGCGATGGTCTTCTCGATCTCGGCGAGCTGCCCGGCCTCGAAGGGCTCGACAGCCCCACCGGTCAGCCGCTTGCGCAGGAGCGACCGCATGATCACCGGCTGGACGGCAGCCCGCGGGCTCATGGCGCTGATTTCGTTGTACGCGTCGATCACCTCGTCCGGCTCGTACCCGCTGATCACCTCGTCGTTGCGGATCAGGTCGGACAGCATGGCCTGGGCCTGGATCTGCCGCAGCTCGTTGGTGTGCCCGGGCGCGTCGAACGCGAGCGCGGCGTCATCGACCAGCTCGGGCGTGGGTTTCTGCGCGATGGCCTGCCGCAGCTGGTTTCCCAGGAAGGTGCCCGTGGTGCTGCCGAGCGTCCAGCCCATCATGCCGACGCCTTCCTTAACTGCAAAAGGGCGGAGGGTCTCCTGGCGCTTCGCTTCCGCCGCCTTCTCCTGCGGAAGGAGTCGTCGGTAGGCGGCGAGGGCCTCCTCGCCGGCGGCGACGGCGTCGCCGATCAGACGGTAAGGCGCCGCCTGCGCGTCCGCCTCCCGGCAGCTGCTTGGCACCTCGCCGGCCGCGGCCCGTTTCTCGCGAAGCCTCGCCGCCGCGTAGGCGAAGTCGAGGGCGGCCGAGCCCGCGGGCCCGAACAGCCGCGAGGCGGCGAACTCTACCTCGGCGAACGGCAAGCGGTTGTGGGCCGCCTGCTTGAAGTAGCCGGCCACCGTGTCCAGGGCGTCCAGAAAACGGTCCTGGGCGACCGACGCCCGCCGTCGAGCTTCTTCGGCGGCCAGTCTCACGGCCGCTGCCGATTTTGCCCGCGGCGTCTTCGCCGGAGGCTTCGCGGCGGCCTGTTTCTCGGCCGTCCGTGGGGCCCTGATTGGCGTCCGGGATGCCGGCGGGCGGGCATATTCCTCCGAGACCGCGGTCTTCTCGATGATCTCCCCCGGCGATTGCACGTTCGACGGGTACAGGGCCTCCACGACGTCCTCGATCCTTGCGATCGGGAACTCGGCCACCTTACACAGCACGTCGCCGCGATCGCAGCTCTCTCGCTGCGCAGCCGCCTGGCCCTGGTTATAGGCCTGGCAGACCAGCGGCAGGTATGTCTGCGGCAGCCGCATGTCGGCCGCCACCTTGACGACCGCGTCCGTCGGCGAGAGCCCCCCGTCCTCGACGCAGCCGACTACCTTGCGAACGGCCTGCAGCAGGCGCTCCTCGGCCTCTTTGCTGAATTCGCCCATCACTTACCCTCTTTTTGCTCTTGCTCGGAGGACACCGCGATTCGCAGCTGCTGGACGCCTTCGGTCTCGACGGGGTAGCCCGCCGCCATCGCCAGGGCCTCGTCCGCCCGCAGCTCGGCGTCCGTGTCCTGAAAGGTCAGCAGCGCCGGGGCCGCCTTCATTCTTCCCGCCGCCCCAGCCGTCCAGCTCAGCCCGTGAATCAGTGCCTCGACATTTTGCTCGACGTCGGATGACGGAGCGCCCTGCTCGGTCGCCCTGGCCAGCTCGAGGAGGCGGGTGTGCAGGTCCAACAGCTGCATGATGTTGTACTTGTTGACCTCGAACGTCCTGGCGCCCGCGACGGCCTGCCGGCGGATGTTAGTGATGGCGGCCTCGTCGTACCAGTCCCGGACTTCCTCGGCCGAACGCGGTCTCTGCCCGCGACGTTGGAACCCGGCCAGCAGTACCTTCAGGACCGCCGGGCCACCGTAGTAGCCGAACAGCTTCAGGAGCATCGCCCACTGATCGTCGGAGATGCGCCCGTCCTGACCCCCTCGCCGTTCTTCCGGCCGCCCCAGCAGGTTCTTGATGATCCAGATCTCGCAGTCCAGGCGGTCCCGGACGTTGAAGAAGATCCGCTCGTACCAGGTAACCGTCTCGGGAAGCGTGCTCAGCTCCGCGGCGACCTCCTCGTCCGGCATGCCGGCCAGGATGCAGGCTTCGACCAGGGCTCGCCACTCGCGGTCCGGGTGGTAATACAGCAAATGGGCGTAAAACAGGCCCGGAAACGCCGGAAACATCGCCAGGCGGGCCTCGTCGTCCTCGCACGTCCGGAACTTGAGCAGGAACTTGCGGTACGCCATGATGTAGGCGTCGTCCCGCCTCCGCGAGCTCCGCAGCGGCCGCGGCTCGTGGTCGACCAGCGTCAATACCCGGTTGAGCCGCCATTTCGGCTCGCGGAACGGGCTGAAGATCTGGTAGGCGCGGTGCACGCGACGATTTCTCCTTACGCGCGTTTGCGATTCTGCGACATCAATCGAACGCGTAGGCCACGGTCCACGCAATGCCGAAGGTCTTGTCGCCGGTGCCGGCCGCCTCGATGTCGAGGTAGAGGACCCCGGACGGGATCTGCATCGCCGCGTCCCGCTCGTCGCGGTTGACGTACGGGATCGACAGGTTGTACTGGCCGCTGATTGCTGCGGCCGCCGCTACAGTCTGCCGGGCCTGCAGCCGGTGCAGGTCCTGGTCGACCAGCTCGGCGCCGTCTTCCGGGTTGAGGCTGTCGGGCGACACGCCCGAACAGGCGTCGTGCCGGTCGTACAGGTCGAAGTCGAAACCGGCCAGGGCGCCGTCCAGCTGCTTGACGACCAGACGGGTCAGCGTGCCCCGCGCCGGCGCCGGCAGCGTGACGCAGGTCCGGACGCCGCTTTCGACGACCACCTGCTTCTCATTCGTGTAGGGAACCATCGCGATACCTCGCGGTTAGATGAGGGCGGCCGACTCGATTTCGGGTGCGCTGACCGAGTTGCTCAACAGCGGCGCGACGTCTTTTTCCTTCAGGAACAGGACCAGATCGCCGACCACCTCGAAGGCATTGCGAAGCGTGTCTTCCAGCTCCGGCATGTCTGCCTTGCCGTACCTGTCCTCGAACTCGGCGTTGTGCCAGTAGAACAGGAACAGCAAGCGGCCCAGGCGATCCACGGCCTTGAGCAGATCGCCCATGTAGCGGTCGACCAGGCTGTCTTGCCGCACGGCCTTGAGCAAGCCCGCGATCATGGCCGTGTCGAACACCTCCTTCTGGCCAGCCGCGCCGGCCTGCTGCGCGACCTGCATGGCCCCGGCGTCGGGCATGGCTTCGGGGCCAGTGTCGTAGACGCTGGTGTCGTACTCGCTCGCGGCCAGATCCGGAACGGCCAGCTCCTCCTCCTGCGGCATGATCGTCTGCACCGGCGGGTAGGACTCCATCCCGTACGCGGGCTCGGGGATGGCCGGCGCCGTCGGGCCGACACCCAGTAGCGGGTAGCCCTGGGCGTACTTGATGCGGGCTCGACACACGCGATGGCGGTCGGCTTCCTTCAGCAGGGCCTTGGCTACGCTTTCCCGCAGGCCGTGCTCCCGGATCAGGGCGAACAGGGCGGACTTCACGGTGCGGGGCTCGTCCCCGTTCAGCCGAACTTCCGTCCCGTTGGAGTAGACCTTCAGGGGCTCGGTCTCGCGAAGCACGCGGGCCTCCAGGTCTGCGGGGGCGGCCAGCTCGAATTCCGCCTTCTTGACGCGACGGCGACGGCGACGGCCCCGGCTGCCGTAGTAGCGGGGAAAGCGCTGGAACTGCTTGGCGACGTAGGCGTCCTCGACGATCTCGTCGTCGGGCTCGTCGTCCAGGACTGCCGACTTCTGGATGATCTGCAGCTGCACGTCAACGAGCTGGCCGGGCTCGATGGGCGGATTCTTGCTCTCGGGCTCGTCTGGGACGCCTTCAACCTCGTCGTCGTAATCGAAGGCCGGCTGCCGCACCAGCAGGACCTTGGCCTCGGACGGGATGAACAGCGTGCCGTCGACCGCTCGCAGCCGAGTGCCGGCCCGAGCGTTAAGCTGCACGGCCTCGTCCCGCGGGGAGGGCTGGCTGCAGCAATCGCCTGCGGGCGGGTCCCACAGCGGCCGCGTGTGCCATTCGGGATAGTCGTAGAAGCTCGCGTCGTACCGGCCGTCCCCGGTCTTCCGGCGGACGCGGAACGGGCAGGAGCCCTGGCCGTCGCGGGTGATCGCCACGTAGACGCTGTTGGTCTTGAAGCTTTCGGTTCCCTTCTGCTTGTCGTACCAGTCGGCGAATGTCTCGATGGGCTCGACGTTCGGCTTGGCAAACACGCCGCCGCGGTAGGCGTTCACCCAGTTACGAGGATCCAGGCGGATGACCGTGATGAAGGCCTGCCGACCCTGGTTCGAATGCGGGTTGGACAGGACGAGGCAGCGCTCGAATCCGCCCGGCTTGACCAGCACGTCGTATAGCCCGGAAGCGTCCGGGTTGACGAGCGTCACTTCCAGCTGCGTGTTGTAGGCCTTGCTGGCTTCCTCGCCGGTACGGGCGTCCTCGACCAGGTAGCCGTCCCGCAGCAGGCGTTCCCGCTGCTCCTCCGACATCTCCGGCACGTTGCGGGTGATGGTCTCGTCGTCGTCGACGGTGATCTTGACTTTCTCGTCGGCGACGGCGGTCTTTTCACGAAAAGAACCAGGTTTTTGTGAAATTCCGGCGAGCACCGACTCCGGCGCCGTGGCCCGGTCGCGAAGCTGCAAGAGGGCTTGTTTGAATAGGCCGGGACCGTAGAACTTCTCGATGTAGTGCCCGATCGCGGGATACCGCTCGGACACGGCGTAGGCCAGTTTGCACAGCGGCAGACTCTCGGCCAGGACCTCGTCCAGCGAGAACCGCTCCGCAAAGCCGGCGAACTTCTTGAGCTCCGAGGGGGCCCGCGTGGCGAGCTGCCCGAGCGACGGCGCGAACTCCACCAGCCACCCCTCCCAGGAGGCCGGCAAGTCGACGCGGACGCTGCCGTACTTGGCGTACGCCGGGGGCGTGACGAGCTGGCGAAGGTCCGGGCTGCGGGCGCCCAGCTGCTGCAACGAGCGGGACTCCGGCTCGCCGAGCACGTAGGGGCGCTTGGCCAGCAGGTAGTTGACCCAGTTCTCCTTCAGCGGGACAAACTGGTCCTTGTCCTTGAGATACAGGAGCTCGTGCCCCTTCAGGTCACCGGAGAGGAAGAAGACGGGGGCATAGAGCCACTGCCCGCCGGCCTTGAAGCCGAAGATCCCGACGGCCTGGGTGTTGTCCTCGTTGCGATCGACCAGCTGGAATCCGACCATGAAGTCCAGCAGGCGAGGCGCTTTGTCGCGGAGATACGTATGCGCCAGCGAGGCGAAGGCCTGCTCGAAGCTCGACGACTGATCGGGTCCGACCCCGGCGAACTTCAGGCCGGTGCGGGCCAGCGACCGGAGCGTTTTCAGCTCGGCAGCGGCCGCGGCGGCCAGCTTCTGGTGGCGGAACCTGTAAGCAGGCGCGGACCGCGCCGAACGAGCTGCGGAGAGAAGAATGCTATTCATCGCCATCCGTGGCCGCTAAAAAAGGACTTCCGTGTCCGCCCATTCATCGTAACACAGGGGGCGTTGCCGGCACAAAGTTACAGGATGCCGCCCCCGCGCTCCTGTCGCTGCCGCTGTTGCTCGACCCGCGGCGTGATGACCTTCCCCACCTGGCCGAAATCGACGGCCTGGACTAAGCCAGGCACGAAGCTCGTCCCCTGTGTCGTGCTGGCGGCGCCGCGGTGCACGCCCCTGAGCAGGCCCGCCTTGAGACCGCTGCCGAACATCCGCGTGAGCCAGTCCGGGTCGTGCTGCAGGCTGGCCATGCCGCGGATCATCTCCGGCTCGAATGGAGGCGGCTCGTCGTGGACGTCGACCTGCCGGACCCCGAACTCCTCGAAGTCCGGCAGCATCTTGGGCCGGACTTTCGTGCCGATCGTGTAGTGCAGGTACGGCCGTTCCAGGTACTTGCCAACGGCGTCCTTCGCCGCGAGCGTGCGGAAGCCGGATCGGGGCTGGTATGTGTGTTCCAGCTCGTGGTACGGCACGATGTCGTCCGGAACCCCGCTGTCCGTTTCGTCCGTCAGACGCACGTGGTTGATCAGGCCCCGGGCCAGGAGCTCGATGTTCCGGCGGTGGCCGCTCATGCCCGAGTTCCGCAAGGCGTCGCGGAAGGCCTGGACGAAGTAGCGACGGCCCTCGCCGATCCCCTTGTGTTTGACGATCACCGCCGGATTCGGCAGCCCCTCGGAAATGACGTCGCCGGCCTCCACCTTGTCGCCGCGGCAGACGAGGACGTTGAATTCCTTGGCAACGTGGTGCGGCTGGTCCTCGATCCAGACAGTCTTGCCGCCGGTCGGGGCGTCCTCGACCCGCAGGACGGTGCCGTCGAGCTGCGAGTGCGCGGCGCCCCCCTTGAACGTCTTGGGCACCTGGATGAGTGAATTGACGTAATCGAATCCGGAGGCGAGTTGCGAAGCAGCCGCGCCGGCCACACCGCCGCTATGTTTCGAGGAAAGCGCGCCTTGCGCGACGGGCTCCGCCAGCGCCTGGACAGCCGCCATGGCCACGTTCTCGCCGCGAGACGGCAACCGGTTGAACTCCCGGACCCCGGCGTCCCGGGCGTAGATGCCTCCGTCAGCCGGCCCGCCCGCGATCGGGCTGCGGACGAGAATCCGCTTGACGCCTTTCTCGCGAAGGTCGGCCAGGATTTTCGGCGAGAGGACCGTGTGTCGCGCGTAGCCGCCGGCCGGCGAGGCCAGAAAGGCCCCTTCGCTGTCCTCGTCGTCCGTGCCAACCGGGTAGCCGCGAAGGGTCGGATTTTCCTGCTCGGCATCGGCGGCCGTGACTAGCAGGCGGTGCACAATCTGATTCAGCTGTTTTCCCAGATACCCGGCGTCTCTTGTGGCGAATTTGACGTCGGCGATACCCCTTCTCGCTCCGTAGCTGCCGGCCCAGTATTCGGCGGGGCTCAGACCTTGCGAGTAGGATCGCAGGATCGGGAACGGGATGGGCCGGTTGCGGTGGTCCACGTATAGCAGGTCGCTGCCGCGCAGGCTGGCCAGGTTCATCTTGCTGCCGCGGGATCCCGAGAGGACCTGGTAGGCCAGCGGGTTGGCGTCCTCCAGGCTCTCGCCGAGGATCTCGTCCCCCTGCCTCGCCGACAACGCTCCCGCGGCCTTGAGGATCGCTGCGTCCTTGCCGTCCTCGTCCAGCCGCGGATCGTCCAGGATCCGCGTGATCCTGGCCCGGAGCAGCTTCCTCGCCGCCGCGGCCACCCGGGCCTGGCGGAGGGCCTCGAGACCGAACGAGAAGCCGCCGGTGGTCTGGGCCGCCTCCCAGCCGATGTTGACCAGCTTATGGGAGATCTCGCGGTACCGGTCCGGGTATCGCGTGGCGACCTCGCGCAACAACGAGGACAAGCCCTTCTTGTCCAATACGCGCGTTTGTGACCGCATGTCCTCCGGCAGGACATCGTTCACCATGAGCTGGCCAACGGTGGTTCTCAGCAGCGGCATCCTGCGGTTACCCGGCGAGCTTCCGTTGTCGAATCGCGTCCTTGATTGCCTCGTGGGCCCCGAAGTGGAGCCTCGCGAGATCCGCCGGGGCCATTGCTTCGGCGACCGCCCGGGCGAACTCCGCCGAGCGGTAATCCACCTGCACGGCGACCCCCGCTGCCAGCATCTGCGCCAGCAGGCAGGCCTCGCACGCAACGACGGCCGGGTCGGGGATTTCCTCCGGCGCTATCGTGGAGGGAGAGCCGTCCCACGGCGCGTACGTCGCCCCCAGCCACCGCTGCGTCTGGCGGATGCGGGCCTCCCGCGTCGCGCATTGTCCGTAAGTGTCCATGTCGCTCCCTGTTGTTGTTACCGGGACAGGGCGGGAGCCGCCATCAGGTGATCGAGCGGCTGCTGACGGAAATCCTCACATACGGTCAGCTGCCGGATACCCAGCTCCCGCAGCGTCGCGTTGAAGTCCGGATCGTCGGCGTGGGCCACGTGGACGCCAAGCCCCTTTCCGAGCGACACGGCCACGGCGATAGGCGTGCCGTTGTCGTCTTCGACCAGCACGACGCTGGCTTCCTTGACGAGCGGCTGCGGATCGCCGACGCGATGAAAGGCCTTAACTCGCATGGTGCTGGATCAGGGCCCTCAGCGCGGCGGCCTTGTCCCGCATCTGCGGCAGGCGGGAGGGATAGGAAATGCCCACGCCGGGCGACCGGAGCGAGGCGGCTTTCTTCTGCGATTCGCCCTGCGCCAGCTCCGGCGAGGCGGGCTGGATCGGCTCCGGCGGCTTGATGGCCGACTGCATGGCCCCGGGCTGCGCGGCCGCGGAGGCTGGATCGCCAGCAGCCTCTTCTGGCGAGGCGTACGGGTCCTCGGCCGGATCGCCCAGCAGCATACTCGGATCGACCTGCTGGCCGAGCGACTGGAGGAGCTGGACCAGCATGCGCTTGATGTGGTAGACCTCGGTATTGAGGTCGACTTTCTTTTTCGCCGGGCCCCCAGCGCCGCCCTGCTGAAGGGCTTGCTGGATCATCTGCTGGACCCGCGTTTCCGTCACCGAGCCGCCCACGTCTCCCGCGGGGCTGCCGGCAGCGGCCGGATCGACCGCGGCCATTGCCGCCGGGTCAGCCGCAGCCATCGCCGCGGGATCCCCCGGAGCGATTCCCGGCATGGGCGGCATCGCGCCGGCCATCGGATCGGCCATCGGAGCGCCCTCGGCGGCGGGCCCCGCCGGTACGAAAGCGCCCTTGTTCAGGCTCGCGGCCTTGGAGACCTGGTCGCGGGCGATGTGCAAGAGCTCCGTATTGAACAGCGTCTTCCTTGTCATGTGTCCCTTCCTTGGGCAGTTGGCGACTATGTTCAGTCTACCGGACGCGGGGCCCGGCAAGCTATGTCACGATCTCCACCGCCGCGTTGATCGGGATGTCGCCCCGCCGGTAAGCCTCGATGGCGGAGCGGGCGTCGATGAAACGATGCGGCCTCTGCTTGCCCGCCGGCGGCGCGGTGGCCGAGTACAGCCCGCCCACGTATTCCTGGCCCGGCTTGTGGACGGGCGTCTTGAAGTCGGCCGGGCTGAGCAGGTTGCGGCTGGGAAGCATCCGCTCGGCAGCGTCCTCGACGGCAGCCTGAGTAGCCGGCACGTGGTACTGCATGGTGTTGTGTATCAGAATGCCGTTCTCGACTGCAAAAGCTCCGTCCGCCTCGATGTCACAAACCCAGCCCTCCGCCGGAATCCGTTCGATCTTTTCAACCCGGTAGGCCTGATGTAGGAATGCTCGCTTTTCCGTTTTCCGGCTGGCATATTCGAGCATCGCCGTGTTGAGCTTGTCCAACTTGCGGCTACGCTGTCTGAACCGGGCGACCAGGATGCGGATGCCATCGCGGCCTATGTTCAGCACCCAAGCCGGAGTCTTCTTGCCGCGGTTGCGAAAACGCAGACTATGCGGTATTCCGAGCGTGTAACAAATGAACGAGGTATCTCGAATGAGGTCGAAGGAAACCGACCAGATCCTCGCCAAATAACTGCCCGACGCCGTCTTCTCCACGGATCCGTCCGAGTCGATATAGCCCCCCAGAAACCCGAAGAGGTATTCTTCTTCTCGGTTGAAAATCAGGTCACTTATGTGCTTGCCGTTTGCATATCGGCCGAAGGTCGTCAGCAGCTCTTCGGCCCAGCGTTGCGAGCCCACGTGAATATAGTTGTGTTTGTCCGAGACATTGGCGTGCAGCTGGCGAGTAGCCCGAATGTATTCTCGAAGCTGCTCGCGGTAATCGCGCTCAGCGGAAGCAAACGCAACCACGTCTTCGTTGACGCAGCCGTCTCCGATGAAATATCCGTCCAGATAACCGTTTTCCCACGGAGAGGAGTACAGGAAACGCGGCGAGTCCGGCAACTTGGCGTGATCGAGTGTGTCGCCGACGGCCAACTCGGATGGCCGGACAGAGTCGCCGTTCACCAGCAAACTGTGATCACCGGTCACCTTTAAGCACTGACCATCTCGCAGTGTGATTTGCCAGAGTTCGTTGGCATGAGGGTGCAACGAGAAAGATTTCACCGGGGCCCATTCTCCAGCTCGTCCGATCGTCTCCACCCGCTGCAGCTGCCATATTCTCGCGGCGTACTTGTCGGTCGGCATTGCCAAATGCTCGGCGAGGAATTCCCGTGCCGACATACTCGTAACCTGCCCGTCAATCCGCAACACCAGGCGTGTGTCCAACGAGCAACTATCGCCGTCGAAGTCGGCGTTGAAGCCCGTGACTATCAGGGGCGAAACCTTCAGGACGTCGCCTTTGACCAGTCGCGGCCAGAAGGCCATGATGCCGAACCGGTGCAGCACGGGGGCACGGTTGACGATCACCGGACGCTCGCCCATCTCGGCAAGCAGCTCCTGACGAGCCAGTGGCGTGCGGTCCTGAAAGTGTCTGGCCGCTTCCAGAAGCGGGAGGTTGCGGCGTCTCAGCCGCCGGATCACGAAAGGCTTGTACACTTCCCACGCCTTGTTCTCCGGCAAGCCTACGTGATCCATGTCGAGATCAGGATCTGGCGTCACGGTCGCCCGCCCCACCAGGTCGGTCGTGCTGGAAATCAGCCGCCTCTGGAGGGTCCCGTACTTCGGGCTGCTTCCGAAGATCCCCTTGAGGATCCCCTGCACGTTCTTCTCGACGAGCTTCGGGTGCGTCGGGTCGGTCAGACCCGTGACGGCCTGGAACGCCTTGTAGACGGCCAATCGCTCGTCGCCCACGTCGGCGACCCGCTTGGTCATGTCCCGGAGATTGTCGTTGGCGTCGATCAGCTCGCGGTACAGGTAGTTCAGGTCGGCCACCAGCGGCGTGCCGGTCCCCTCCATCACCGAAATGGGCCGGAAGCGGGGCGGCAGCACGGGGACCGCGGAAAGCATCCAGTCGCGGGGGTGGATCCCCAGCTGCTGGCAGCTTTTGAGGTAACCGAGCTTCCGGACGGCCTGGTCGCGGGCCGTTCGCTTACCGCTGGTGATCGTCATCCTCGCGGCGGCGATCTCCCGGGGAAGGTTGATCTCGGACAGCGCCTGCTGAATTGCCCGCGGGCCGGTGCCCGTGGGCAGCCGCTCTTTGCCGGCCAGGACATCGAGGAACTTCGCCTGCGTCAGGCCGAGCAGCCGACGGATCGGTTCTTCCATGACCGGCGACGGCATAGGCTCCTGCAGGCGCACGAAACTCCAGCGGTCGCCCTGATGTCCGCCGGTCAGCGTTGGATCGAACAGGCCTCCCGTCACCGGTTTGAGTCCCTGATCCAGGCGCACGGTCTCGCCGTTCTTGAGCTCCCGGCCGCCAGCCAGCGCTTTGACGTCCCGGTCGGTGAGGGCCATGATGTTAAGGTTCGGCCCGTCGGGGACGACATTGATGCCGGCGGCCTTCAGCTCGTTGACGAATTTCTGATAGACCAGCGGGACCTTCGGTTTCGGCGGGGCGTGGCCTTGCATGTAGGCCAGCCAGAAGTCTTCGTTGCGCTGTCCGCGAACCAGCGAAGCATCCTGCAGCACGCCCAGGGCACCGTGACTGAGCAATGCATTGGATTCGAGCAGGGCGAGTTTCTTGCTCCCGCTCGGTCCGCCCTTGGCCGGTTCTCCGGCTGAAGTATATCCGCCAGTAGCCCGCGACTGGGTTTTCGATTCCGCCGTGTGATGAAGCTTCATGTAGAAGCGATTGCCCGTCAGCACGTTCGGGATCTTCCGTCCGGTCCGCGGCTCGATGACATGCTCGACGTCCTTGAGCCCGTGCTTGCGGAGTTCGCCGATCGCGAACTCCGTCAGGTCGTCGATGTCCTCGAAGTCCGGGATCTTGTAGGGACGGCCCGTCGCCGCCGCGATCTTGCCCAGCACGGTCTCGACGATCCCGGCCGGGTTCGTCCGCGAAACGATTCCCAGCGGGTTCTGCGCGACTTCCGCAGGCTGGCCGTCCGCGAGGATGGGCATCTGGTCGTCGGGAAGGATCTTCGCAACGACTCCCTTACCCCCGTGTCTGTCGCTGAATTTGTCGCCGACTTCCATCGGCATCATCGACTTTACCAGCACCGTAGCGCTTTTCGGCCCGGCCACGACGTCGGTCACCAGGCCGGGGGCGCGGTGGCTCCAGGTCTCCGAGACGTCGACGAAGCTCGGCGATCCCCGCTTATGGACCTTGTGATGGCCGGTCTGCCGCGGCTTCGCAGCGACGATGAGCGGGTCCCCGTATTGCAGGACCGTGCCCGGCCGGACGACACCGGTGTCGTCGAGGGTCTCCAGCTGGGCCCGGTTGAATTTCGACGGGAAGAGGGAAACGAAGCTGCCCCTCCCCGTCTTGTAGCCTTCGTCGAAGTCCAGCGTGTGGTTGTACATGTGCACGCTGCTGAACTTCTTGGCCATCGACTCGCTGATGACGAAGGCGTCCTCATGGTTGGCGCCGGCCCAGGGTATCCATGCCACGCGGGCGTTGACGCCCAGCGCCGTCACGCCCTTGTCGTCCGTCGTGTAGTTCGACCGCGCGAGCAGGTCGCCCTCGCGCACGGGCTGGCCGGGCTGGACGGTCGGCGTCTGGTGCAGGAACGTTTTCCTGGCGTGTGGCAGGTTGTCGTACAGCTCGTGCGTCTTCGTGGTCCCGTCCCGGTACCGCACCGTAACAGCGTGATCTTCCACCGCCTGGACGACACCATTTCCAGTAGCTCGCAGTGCGCCCATCTGGACGCCGTACTCCTCCTCGAAGCTCCGAGCCGGCCGACCGGGCATGCCGGACTGCACCAGGGGCGCTTCCGGGCTGGCCAGCGGGAGGGCCTGGGTAATCATCCGGCTGCCCATCACGGCCCGCTGCCCCTTGATGGCGCTCTTCAGGGGCACCAGGTTGCTCAGGGGCGACATCGCGTCCTCGAAGTGAGGCAGGGCATAGTCCACCTTGTCTTTCGGAACGTACCGGATGCGCCCGTTCTGCATCGCCGCCGCGTAATAGGTGCCATACCGGGTCATCTCGCCCGGGAAGGCCACGACCTTCTTGGCCAGGTCCTGCGGTGAGCGGAGCAGCATCTCGCCGGTCTTCACGTCGACGAACGGCGCGTAGATGCGGCCGTCGTCCCCCTTCTGGATCGCGCGGGCGAGATTGAGGTCCACACCCACCCTGAAGGACTCCGGCGACCTTAACGGATCGACAAAGCCGAAGTGCGAAGGCTGCACCGCGCGGGCCTCGTCGGGGATCGCGTCGATGCTGCCGATCGAGCCTTCGCCCAGGCGCGTGATCTTCGTCTGCTTGTCGTAGATTTCGCTCGGATTTATTTCCTCGATCGCCGCGCCGAGCCCGGAGGACAGCAGCAGCGACTCGATCTGCTTGTTCAGGGCGTTGGTAGGCATGCCCCGCAGGTCGCCGCGGAAACTGGCCTTGTGCAAGAGCAGCCGACGGAGCCCGCCCGCGTCCTTTTCCAGACGCTCGGCGAACAGGTCCTCTGGGCCCACGATCGTCTGGAAGGCGAGATGGTCGCGGTCGTCGACTTCCTCCTCACCTCGGGAGACGGCCGCCAGCTTGCGGGTCGTGGCCAGGATCGCGTCGAGGCCGAGATTCGTGAATCGTTTGCCGAGCGTCGCTTCGACGACATCCGGGTCGAGCTCCATGCCCGAGATCGCCGCGACCAGGAGCTGCCGGCGGTCGGGGTTGGTACCCGGCTCAACCTTCTTGACGAGCTTGTCGAAGAACTTGTTCAGGGCCGCGGGCGTGTCCGCCTGGTAGTTGGCACTCAGCAGCTCGTCGCCCCACGCCTCCCGGAGGTCCTTGTCCTGGGCCCCCAGAGCGCGCAGCAGCGGCATCAACGGGATCTTGGCCTGGCCGATCCGCGCGTAAAAGACGCCCTTCGCCGGGTCGAGGAAGTAGCGGTGAGCCATCCCCTTCCCGATGACGTTGATGTGCGACTCGATCTCGCCGTTCTCTTTGACGCGGGTGAAGATCCCGGGTTTCAGCCGCATCTGGTGGGAGACGACGTACTCGTTGCCGTTGTGCACGAACGTGCCGGCGTCCGTCATGTGCGGGATGTGCGCCAGCGTCGTCGTCTTCTTGTCGAGCACGTTGCCCGTCGCCCGGTCCCGCAGGAGCCAGGTGCCACGCAACCGCCGGGCCAGCGACTGGTTGGCGATGATCGCTTGCTTGCGTTCGGCAATGGAACGGTCGGCGGGGTCCGTGTAGTGGACGTTGGTGAGCTCGAGCGAGTGCCGGACGTTCTGGACCGGCAGCAGGTTCGAGGCGGCCCGCAGGACGCGATCGTAGAGCATCTGGCGCGTGGCGGGAATATCGCCGAGCCGTCGCAGGTTCGGCCCCCGTGGGGCCTGCGGGGCCTGCGGGGCCGGCGGCGCGGCCGGCATCCCGGACAGGATCGACGATGTCGCGTTCGAGGGGTACTTCCCGAGAATCCCGGCCATTGCGTCCCTTTACCTGCCCGGCTGGTTGAGCTCTTCGTCGGACTGCTCTTCCGCGGGCGCGGTCAGTGACGGGGCGAGCGGCCTGCGAGGGACGGGAACGGGCTTGGCGTACAGGGCGGGCGGGCGGAGGGACTGCAGCCGCCTCACGGATTGCTCGTGGGCCTTTCGGGCGACGGCGGCGTCTTGCCGGCCTTTGCCCAGTTTGTACCCGAACCTGGCGCCGGCGAGCCCCGTCGCCAGCGCGTACAGGAGGGCGATCCCGCCGAGCGCGCCGGGCATGTTGGCCCGCTTCTCGGCGAGCGTGTAGAGCCGATCGAGCTCGTCGCCGAGCGTGTCAGCGTCGGCGGAGGCCGTCTTGCCGAGAAGCGCCTCCTCGTACTCTTGCCGGGCCTGCTCTGCTTCCTGTCGCAAGCGCGACTTCCGCATCGTGTCCATCAGGTAATCGGTGAGCTTCCAACCGCCATAGGCCCCGGCGCCGGCGCCGCCGATGATCAGCGGATAAGCCAGCGGCACATCCCACACGTTCTTGGCGTTGCGCCCGGACCACGTGTCGCCCACATGCTGCGTGAAGTCGTCCCACCATTTCCAGGCCCGCTTCTCCGCGCCGCTGGACAGCCGGGCCGCCGCGGCCTTCTTCTTACCTTCCTCGTCTTCCTGCCCCACCGGGATCCGCAACACGGTAGGAGCGTAGCTGCTTCGCGACGGCTGCGTGACGTTGCGCTGGATCAGGTTGTGCAGGCCAAGCAACCCGCGCAACCCAGCCCCTGCGCTGAGTCCGGCAAGGAGACCCGAACGGGATTGTGACCAGATCTGGTTCCAGATGCGCTCCGCGTTGAGGCGCTTGACGGCCTCATTGAGGTCTACGTTCGAACCGGTAGGCACGATTGGTCTCCTATCGCGAAAGGGTGCCGGCGGGCAGTCCGGACATCCTGTTCCAGTTGACTTCCTTGTGCGGGATGGCCCACTCCACGTACACGAGCACCGTCTTCGTGCCGTCCGGCAGCTGGACCCACTCGGGCTTCTTGGCCAGGATGCGGTACCAGCCGTTGGCTGCCCTGTCGAGAATCTCTTCGAGCTGCTTTTTCTGCTCCGGGTCTCGGACGTCGAAGATGTCGAGCTTCGCGTCGTAGACCGTCTCGCAGACGTCGTGAAATTCGTCCTCGCGCAGCAGGGGCACGTTGCCCCGGAACGGGAGACCGTCCAGGTGTGCGCGGTGGAAATGAAGCGGTCCCCGCCCGTTTCCCTCCACGACTTGCGGATCTTTCTGATACTTCAAGAGCGACATGTCACACGAAAGGGCGGGCCGAGGGTCTTGTCTGGTCGCGTCGCCTCTGCAAGGACGCGTTGCGGAACCGGGCCTGCTCGGCCTCGCGGCGGTAGGCCTCGATCTTGTCCTGCAGCTTCAGCTCATCAACGTCCTGGTCGTTCATCTCGCCTCGCATCGCCCCGAGGCCCGTGCCTGCCAGCGTGCCAGCGGCCGCGGGTCCGAACAGCAAGAGGGGCAGAGTGAGTGAGGTGCCCGTTTGTGCCAGCCATTTGGCGAAGCTGAAGGCCTCCCGCAGACCGGCTTTGCCCGCGCCGATCGCGGTGCCCAGGACGGGGACGGATTCCAGGGGGTCGCCCGCTTGCTTCTCGGCGGCCGCCAGGCAGTCCGCCGCGGTCTTCGCCAGCGTGCGAGTCTCTTCGCACGTCAGGCCCCGCTCGGCGCAGCGCTGGAGGAAGGCGACCTTGAAGCTCTCGCGAGGTGTGAGCATTTACATTTCCCTTATTTCTAACCCCAGAACTCGCAGATATTTGGGACCACCTGCGTCAGCCGGGGTTGCCGGTGTTTTACTTCCGGCCCGCCCTGTTCCTTGGCCAGCCGGATCACGTGCTCCATCTCGGAGATGAACCGTTGCGTCCGCCGGGTCTCGTCGCAGTAGTAGCCCTTCTCGTGGCTCTTGAAGACCATGGCAGAAAGGGCCAGCACCCGCTCCGCCGCGTCCCGCCAGGTCATGGCGCCGTAGCTGCCGTCCTTAGAGTCCTCCCACTTGACCAGGCCCTTCTCGGCCCAGAAGCGGACCATGCCGCCCGGACCCCACATGGGAAACTGGACGGCCACGTTGTGCTGGCCGGCGAGGTAAAACGACGGCGCGGAAGACGACGGAACAAGAAGATCGGCAGCCTCGGCCATCCTTGGCCCTTTCGTGTGAGGATGAGCGTGGGCAGGTCTTGCCCGCAAGAAAGACGTAACGCTATGCGGCGGGCCCGCGTCGCAGGATGGCCCGCGGGACGCGGCCCACCGGAATGGACTGCGGGGCGTTTTCCTCGCCGGGCGGCTCGGAAGACGCGGAAGGCTCGTCCGCTACGCGGCCGGTCATGGCCTCCAGTTGCGCCCTGGTAAGTATGACGGGGTGCTCACGCTGCCCCAGTGTCGCCGTCAGCCGTCGCTGCTGGAGCTTGCGCGACGGCTTAACTATCGGAGCCGGGCAGTTTATGGCGGCGAGCATCGCGTCGACCGTCTGCCTGTCTCGCGGAGAGGACGAACGAGCCGTAACGAGCGAGTTCACCAGCTTCTCCATCGCCGCAACGGCCTCTCGTTGTCCTGCAACTTCCATTATTCTAGCCCCCGCTAGCGTCCGAACGCTATCGGAACGAGATTGGCAACGACGCCCGCCCAGAGCCCCGTCCGCTTGAGCGTGTCCTGCGTCGAGTCGGGCATTCCGGTCAGCAGGCCCAGCGCCTTGCCGACCAGGGCCCCCGAAATGTAGCCACTGCCCATCCCGGCGGTCATCCTCGCTACGTCCAGCGGCGTCACGAAACGGGTTTTGCGCCCGTCTTCGTAAGCGGCGCCGGTCACCAGCCCGCTGATGGCGGCTTGCTGGACCGGCGAGAGCCGCGGCGCGACGTAAGGGTCCTGCCAGACGGTCTGGTTGAACCGGTCGACGGGGATCGGCGGGGCCCCCAGCACGGGCCCGAAGGCGCCCGTCTCGCTGTAGATCGCTTCCTTGACTTGCGGAGGGACCTCTCCCGGCGCGGCCGCGCTGGCCAGCGTGTACTTGCCGACCCCCGACGAAGCTGGGACTTCGCCGCCCCAGGTTTGCGCCGGGTTCTCGTACAGCGGGCCCGGTTCCAGAATGCTCCTGCCTTGCCTGGCGTGCACGGCGGCGCCAAGCATGCCGGGAGCCGCCCCGGTCAGCCCGCCCAGCGCGGCCAGCGTCCATCGCAGCCGGTTCCGCTTCCACTTCTTGGGCAGGACTTGCTCGCCCAGCCAGCCCGCACCGTAGCCGGTGGCGGCCCCCAGCATCCCGCCGGCCAGGATTGAGGCCAGGGGGCTACCCGCGCATGGGATATGCTGGCTCACGTCGCTGGGCGAGATCAGGAGAAGCTGCGCCAGGCGTTTCAGGGTTGGCGAATAGGCCCGCTTCTCGTTCCAGGGCACGACGAAGACCGGCACCCACGTCGCGTTGTCGTGTTTTCGCTCGTCGACCGTCAACACTGGATGCGCCAAAGCGCACGCGTATTTTCTCCGGGTCTCGGACTCGTTGTTTGCGGTGACGACCCGGAAAAGTTGCAGTTCCGGCTGGTAGAAGACCCCGCAGAGATCGTCCAGGGGCAGTTGCCGGAGAGCTTCCTGGGCCGCCCTCGCCGCGGTCGCTGTCTTTTCGCACAGCTCGACGGCCAGCGCCGGCACCTGGTACCAACGGATCCGGAGGACCTGGTCGATCATAACTGCAGACTCTCGTGATACTTGCGCGAGCGGACGCCGACGTAGGGATCCCAGAGCGATCCGAAATCGAGCAGGAATGAGTCGGCCTTGAGATAGGGATACAGCCGGTGGATGATGACTTCCGCCGGCATCGACGCGGACAGGGAGACCACCAGCGGCTTTTCGGCCAGGGCGTGCACAGCCTTCACTTCGCGGATGATCCTCGCGAGGTCCGTGTAGCAGTTCTTCGCCGGCACCTCGACGAAGTGCCGGTACGGAAGACGCTCGCGGAGCGCCCGCAGGTGTGGCGGCCCGACAATCAGCAGCGGCTTCGCAGCCATCGCGTCCAGCAGCGGCTGGAGCTGCCCGGACAGGCTGGCGCGATGGAACACGTCGGCGCACCGCCATTCCAGCCCGCTGCCGGCCTGCTCCAGCCACCGTCGGATATCTCCGCCGTAGACTCGCAGCGCCAGGTCCTGCATGGCGACCCAGTAGTCGTATTGCTCCGGCTGCCGGATTCGCTCCGCGAGGACGGCCCGCAGGTCCTCGGAGAGCTCGGCAAAGTAGCGGTGTCCGTCGCAGTTGACCTTGCCCGGGCGCTTGGTCAGCAGGGCAGCCCATTCCCCGTCGCCCCACCGCGAAAACGAGAAGAGCTCGTCGCGGCAGAGCCGCTCGACATAGAAGTCGACGGGATGGGACACCCGAGCCAGCGTCATGCGAACCTCTCCGATTTCCGACCGTGCCAGTTGACCCCGTCCGGGCCCAGGTGGAAGGCAATCCCGTCGAGATACCGCTGGTTGTCTCGTCCCCACTTCTCCGAAAACCGCAAGTCGGTCGGCTCCATGACGTTTTTCACCGGGTGGACACCGCCCCAATGCTGCTTGAAGGCCGCCGTCTGGAAGAGCTGGAAGAAACCCACAATCATCCAAAACTTTCGTTTGTCGTTTTTCAGGCGAAACGACCGGCATTCACCCGTTCGCAGGTAGTCCTGCCAGTCGGCCGGGGTGAGGACCATCAGGCGCTGGATGCCGTAGATGCACTGCGGATCGAGAGCCCTCATGTATTCGCGGAGATTGGCGGGCAGGACCATGTCGCCGTCGACGAAGGCCAGCCAGTCCTCGTCCGCCAAATCTAGCCTTTCCAGGCCCTCGTTGCGGGCCTGGCCGCGGTTGAAGATCGCGCCGTCGCGGAAGAAGGCGTCGGTTGCCAGGCAATCGGCGCCGTGTTGCCGGCAAAGCTCCTGCGTCGCTGCGTCCTCCGGCGTGGTCAGCACCAGGAACTTGTCGAAGTGCGGAAGCATCGACGGCAGCGCGTACTGGAACATGTCCGCGTAGTCGACGGAAACGGTCATCCCGGCGATCAGGGTCATGGCGATTGCCTCCCGGTCAGATACAGCCGCACCTCCCAGGCTCCGTAGACCGTCGGCTCGAACCGTCGCGGCCCGGCCGTCTCGGTTATCCGCAAGAGCCCCCGGGAGCTGCGGAAGGGCCAGGCGCCCTTCGCCACGATACGGCACAGCCGCGAATGCTTGCTCGCCACTTCGACAACGTGCTTACGCTGGAGCTGGGCCTGGTGGTGAGACCAGGCGGCCCACGGGAAGTCGAAACCGGCGTCCCGGAGCTGTCGTCGGTCTCCTTCCTCGAAGCTCGGCAGCAAGAGCCATACGCCCTGCCGAGAATGGTCGAGCATCTTGCCCAGGACGGCTTTCGCTTCGTCGAGATCCCGCAGGTGTTCCAGGAAGTTCCAGGCCAGATAGACCTCGGCAGCGGGCCAGTCGAAACGGGGCAAATCGGCGCAGCAGAAGGCGTAGCCGGCCCGCTCGACCTTCCGCCGATAGGATTCCTGCCGGTCGACGCCCAGACATTCTCGGGGCTCGGCCCGGGGAAAGCCGTGACCGGGCCCCTTCTTGCGGGCTTCGTTGAGTGAGCCGCCCAGCTTGCAGCCGAGATCGGTGTACTTCCAATCCATGGTCAGGGAGCCGGTTTCGTGCGGACAGGTTTCGGTTCGAAGCGGCGGCTGCGGGTGTTATATCGCATGGTCGGAGCAAAGCGGCCAGGGGCCTGCTCGAGCAGCGACAGGGCCACCGGCTGCCCTTCGAAACTCCCGATGACGACAAGCTGGACGCCTTCGAAGTCGTTCCGCCAGATCGACGGGGCCAGCCAGTCGATGTGCGGAGGAGCGTCGAATGCCGCGGCCAGGGCGCTGACGCAGACGGAGTAGCCCGGGAAAAACGGTTTGCCGTCCTCCGGGCCGTAGAGCACCTCGCCGGAGGAGGGAAAGGCAAAAACGTGCTGGCAGCCATTCTTGGGCTCGGGCAACCATGCGAAGCCCAGCGGGCAGTCGGCAATTTCGACCGTCATGGCCCGATCGATGGCGCGTGCCAGCCGCGAGAGCCAGTCGGGGGCGTTATCGGGGGGCACGAACACGGCAGATCCTTCAAACGCGCGTATGTAACCCGGTTTCTTAGCCGGCCAGGGCCGGAACGCGGTACAAGAGCCGGTCGATCGGGTCCGTGACGACGGGGTCCTCGCCGCTGGCCAGCCGTTCCTGGAGCATCTGGAGCCCGATTAGTGGATGCTGAGCCGCCTGCCAGGCCCGGAAGTTGTCCGCCTCGGTGACCATCCGTCGGCCGCGGTCGTAGGCCCCCTGGACGTTGGCCAGGACGTTCTGCAGAAAGGGGCGGGAGTCGAGCCATTCCGGCTGATGGAGCTGGGCGGCGATGCCGCGGCGGTAGAAGGGGGCGTCCCCGTCTTTTTCCAGCCGGGCCTTCACCTCGTCGGCCGCGGTCGCCAGGCTTCCTTCCGCACTGACCGCTTTATCGTCGAGGTAACAATCGGCTATTACTTTCCCGCTCGTGTCCGGCGGCTGGTCCGGGTTCTCATTGACGTAGTCGATCGGGATGTCGTGTTCGTGGCACCAATCCTTGATCGCCTGCTTGTCGCCCCGGACCGTGAAGATGATGACCCGGTAGCCGGCGTCCTGGAACTCCTTGAGCGCCTTGCGAGCCCCGCGTCGCGGCTTGAGCTTCATCACGTCGGGCTCGAAGGATTCCGACGCTTCCGCAATCGTGCCGTCGAAGTCCACGCCTACGGTCGGGATATGCCGCTTGTTGGCCGCTTCTTTCCCGGGATAATCCTCGTGGAGGCCTAGAAAGGCCGGAGCGCGCAGGGCCCCGGACGGGAATTGCTCCTGGGCGATGACGCGAGCAACTCGGCCTACGTAGTCCTCCGGGTTGGCAAGCATCGCCCGCCGGGTCTCATCACCGAACCCGGTGCCAACCAGGCCGATCTCCGGACCGCCCGGTTCCAGCGCGTAAGCAAAGCCGCCGGCGGCGGTTCCCTTGTACTTCCCTTCCCCGGGTACGACGCGGACGATGTGCACATCATGCTCGTCCCGCAGCTTGGCCTTCATCGGTTTGCCGGTCGGAGGGTGGATCACGATGCCCTCGTGATGACCCTCCGGGTGCTGCCCCGTGCGGATCTGCTCCCACAGGGCCCGGGCGGCCTCCGGCGTATCGACCTGCTCGGCCAGGTGGAACTTGCCCTGCGGCAGGAAGGGCAGGATGTCCTCGAGCATCTTGCGACGCTCGGCGTAGGGTGTCTTATGAAAATCGACCGGGGTGCTGCCGAGCTGCTGGACGTCGAACAGGGCGTTCCTCAGCTGGATGCCTCTTTCTCGCTGGGCTCGGAGGGAGTTTTCAACGGTGGCGTTGAGCAGGCCGCCGAGTTCCTGCAGGGAGATGGCCGTCAATCGTCCTTGGCCATCGCCCGCAGATAGTCCAGATAGCACTCCCCGTCCGGAAAGTCCTCCATTTCCGCCACCGCCTCCAGCTCTTCCCGATCGTGATCCCAGAGCCAGTATGCCTCCTCCAGCTCTGTCTGAAGCTCCTCCCTCGTCTGCGGCCTCGGTTTCTGCGGCTCGCACGCCATACAGCTCTCCTCGCAGCACGCTGCCTACCAGGGGTTTCGGGATCTTCGCGGACGGCGCCCCGAAGCGCTCGGTGTGCAGGATCGGACGACCGGTTTCCTTCGCCGTCCTGTACGAGAGCACTTCCGCGCCGTCTTCCAGCAGGCGGATGAGCGAGCTCGCACCGTCGATTTTCGTCTGCACGGCGGTGCCCGGCTGCATCTTCGCCAGCGACGATTCTACCGCCTGGGCCGGCAGTTGCTGGTAGTGAATCTTCTGATACGGCAAGCCCTCCCGCGGCGTGACGTTGATCAGGAGCCAGTCGTGCTCCCGCTTGGCATTGTCCGGGCGGACGACGACGAACCGCTCCGGGTGCTTGCGGTGAGCCAGAGTGAAGTGGACGGTGTGCGGCGTGACCTTCGTCACGAGCACCTTTCCCTTCTCCTTTCGGCGAACCTCGCCGGCGCCGTAACCGCGGGAGATGATGCCCTCGTAGTCGCCGTATGCGTGACTGTTTCCTACCAAAATCCCCCCGGCGACAAAGTAATTGTGGTTCACGGCCGCTTCGAGGTTATACAGCGTGGTCGTATTAGCGTTGAAACCGCGGTGATCGCTGGCCAGCGCGTTCGAGACCACGCGTAACGCCAGGGCGCGAAAACTCGGCTCTAGCGACAGGTTCTCTAACCTCGCTCCCGGCGGGTTGCTTTCGATCACTCCGCACGCGGTTGTCGAAGCCTCTGCACTTGTCTCTTCTGCGGCAGCCCGCAGCAGCCGGATAGCCGCCGCAAACGACCCAAAACGTAATCTATACGTTCTCGGCGCGAATCCTTGGCAACTTCTTCGATACTGCTTGTCGTATTCGGTCTCGTTTTGGCAGCCTGTCCGTCGCAGATGTTCCAGCAGGCAGGAATCGCAGATCCGCCGAGGCCTCCAGTTGCGCTCTTTCACGTCCGCGACGATGATCTGGCCGCACCTGCCGCAAAGATGGCGGCCCCACTCCGCCGGCGGTTGTACCTTGTAGGACAATGACGGGTGCACGTAGCCTCTGATGATGTCCCAGAAGCGCAATGTGTGACGCACGCCCAATCGAATTTCTTGTTTGACAACTCCGCGGGCAGACACGCCGCGAGAAACGGCTTTTGCGACCAGGCCCCAGCGGTCTCGCAGCCAGGCAAGAAGCGCGGCAACATCGGCCGGAGAAAACCCGTGTGTCGCAAGGCTACAGCCCGCAAAGCGACGGCCCACGACTTGGCGACTACCGTCGTCCTGATACCAGACGGCGAGGCCCAGGGGCCCGATTTTATCCAGCGTAGTTTTTGTGACTCGTTTAACCCGCCTGCCGGCCACCGTCACATAGAGCTCTTTTGCCAAATCAACGAAGGGCGGATAGTCGCTAACGCCGCGAGCATACAGGAATTCTTTTCGTGAATACGCCCCGACGGAGTTTCTCCGCGTCGAAACGTGATTTAGAAAGACGCCGAGAGCCTGACGTTTCCACTGGAAGTAGTCCTGCTGCGAGGTAGAATGACCGATATGGTATCTTCCGTCTGCCGCTAGAGAAGCATCTCCGAGAAGCCCCCCGAGGATGATCTGCCACTGATCGTCGCTAGGATAAGGCAGGCGCACAAGAACTCGGTCACCGCGCCGCAGGTTCCCCGCGGCGACTTTACCGGCCGGCGTATAGATCTGATGACCTCGCGTACAAGTTACGCCCATGTGTCGATGGAATGCGCCGGCTAGCCGAAGCTTCACCAGCGGCTCGTCGCACGGCCGGCGCCAGAAATTCATGACGGGTTGCCAGATCAAGGTTCCGTCGTCACGACAACTCAGCACGCGCACCGGTAGTCGGTTGTTTACGATTTCGCCGATAGGCAGCCAGCCGCGATCCGTCAACACCGGTGTCTGCGGCGGAAAACAGTGGACGGGCTGCCGGTAGAAGCCGATCGGCCGCTCGCCGGGCTTCGGCAACTCCTTGCGGGTCGCCCAGCTGTACAGCCCGAGCTCCGGGGAGCCCAGGCGGAAGTCGAAATGCGGGCCGGCCCGCTGGGCGTTGTGGGCCTGGATGATCAGGTCCAGGAGCTGGCCCTGTTGGAGCTTGGCCAGGTCGCCGTAGTCGGAGCGGTCGGGGATGCCCATTGCTCCGGCAGATTTCAGGATGGGCGAGGTGTTGTCCTCGGCGGGGTCGTCCTCGATGATCGGCTCTTCTCGATCGGGAAGATCGTCCACTACCGCGGCCGCCTTTCGCGTCTCGCTGCTTCGATTCTGGTCCTCCCCGGGCTCTGCCGTGTCCGCATCTTCCCGATCGGGAACGCCGGCTTTGCTGACCTCGTTCTCCCGCAGGACCCCCTTCCTGCGAACCGCGAACGTGCAATGAAAACGAAACTCGCCGTCCTTCGGCAGCGCCGACAGGCCGTAGCTCTTGCGGAACTTCTCCAGCTCCGGCGAGTTGACCTCGATGAACCAGCAGCGGCTCATCTCAGCCCAGCCGTGCGGTACCACGCTCCGCACCGGACCGAGAGTGTACCGGAAGACCTTGCCTCGTTCGGTAATCGCGTCGGCGCCGCCCGGAATCCTCTCTATCTCCTCGGGACGAAGGACAGAGACGTGAGCGTTGAAAACGCCCTCGTCGTCCACCGGCAACTCGGCGCCCGGCTCGTAGAGGGCCTCGAAGGCACCCCGGGCCAGGGCGTTGGGGACCGACAGCAGGATCCAGCCGCTCTTGCTCAGATAGAGCCGGCCGGCCAGGCCGTAGGAGAGCTCCGGGCGCTCCGCCGCTTCCTTGCCGATCCGATAGAAAGCGGCCGCGCTCTGCGTGTCCGGAAAGAGGAGACTCATGACTTGCTCGAGGGACAGATCATGACGACGTGGAAGGTGCCGTGGCCGTTGACGACGGGTATGCTGGTCATCCGCACGGACAGTTCGCAGCCGTCGCGGGTCTCCAGGACTCCTTCCACGACGTTCATCGCATGCGTCATGTTGTACTCGTCAAAGAAGGCCGCGGACCGCTCGCCGCTTTCGCGAAAGCGTTTCGGCACGAGAAACCAGGGCTCCCCGCCCAGAACCTCGGCCTCCTTTCGCCCAAACAGTTGTTCGGCGCCGGGGCTGAAGCCGGCGATGCGGAAACGCGGATCGAGAACCACGACGGCCCGGTCGCTGTCCCACAACAGGGCGAAATAGACCTGGGCCTGCTGCTTCGCCGTCGCCTGTTGCTGCGATGCCCTCGCCCCGAGATGGAACAACACGGCGCAGGCCGCCAGCGAGCAGCCTAATGGTAGCCAGGACCAGAACTTGCGTCTTGACGGACTCACTGCTATTTCTCCTCCTTCGCCTCGCCGGCCACATCGTGATCCTCTGGGATCTTCACGTGAAGCTCGACCCCGCCGTACTTGCAGGCCTGACATACGAAGTCGACCAGAGTGACTCCGCCCAGTCCAGCTAGCAGGCAGACGCCCATGAGGAACCAGACATTGCCGCGAAAGTAGTTGTACCAGAGAAAGGCCAAGCCCAGCCCGAGCAGACCGCTGTTGAGCATGGCGCTGGCGATCACGCGGAAGCTTAGCTGCTTCCCGGAGCGCAGCAGGGCGGCCAGGCCGGCGAATGAGCTGATAGCGAACGTGCTGCAGAAGATCTTCAGGGGATCCAGCTCGTCCTGCATGGCGCCTCCTTGCGCGTGCCCGGCCGCCAAAAGAAAAGGCGGACATCCGTGTCCCCGGTTGCCGTCCCTGTTCCGCACGCCCGTTGCCGCTGGCCCGGCCCCCGGCATCCCCTACGCCGGGACCGTGTCGACCGCTCCGCGGTCGCTATGCGGCGGCTCACTCGGGCAACGCCGCCGCGCCACCTCGGCGACTGAGACTTGCCACGTCGCCTTTCCCGGGACCGCCGGTCCCGCGTCCCTGCAGGCCGCTGACCCGTCCTAACCTGCCGGTGCCCTCGGCGATCCGGACCAGCAACTACTACCTACAGTGTACCGTCTGGAGAATCCCGACAGCCAGCAAAGCCGCCCGCCCGTCACCCCCATTCGTCGTCGTCCTCTTCCAACTCGTCCAGGAGGGCGTCGCCGTCATCGTCGTCGAAGTAGTCTCTCTCCTCCGCGAGCCCGTCAGAAGGCACCACGTCGCCGGGCCGGGATTCCGCCGGGCCACCGCCGACCGGGCCTGCTGCTCCCCCCGCAGCATCTCCTGTCGCCACCCCGTCGCCTCGGCGAAAACCTGACGGGCAAACGGGTTTCTCGCCCGGAGGACACAGCACGCACAGGTACAGCGTGACCGGATTGTTGGCGTATCGGCCGCGCAGCTTGACGTAATCGCCCAGTTGGGCCTCGTCCTCGGACAGCCCGGCCGCGAACGTCAGCTCGTGGACCTCGTCCCAGATTTCCAGCAAGCCGGCCAAGTTGACCCGGAAGGCGGGGAGCGCGATTTCGGCGCGGGGCGTGCCGGCCGACACCTCTACGGGCCGAGGGTAGACCCGCACGACGTAGATCCCGTGCTCGACGGCGTCCTTATCGACGATGGCGCCCATCCCCGCGTAGGGGACCGAGGCTCCAACCGTGAGTCGCACGCGGACGGCTTCGAGCAAGGCACGAAACCAGGGCGGCATCTGCGATTCGGGCATGACACCCATGGGACGCTCAGACCTTTCGTGCGGGGACATAACGGCCGAGGATGTCGCTCACTCCGTTTCGCTGGCCGGCCAGCCAGGCCGTCGGCCGGTACACGATAAACTCGGGATGCCGCAGCTGGTACTCCGCCAGAAGCCGGTCGATGTTGAATCGGCGTCGCCGGAAGAAGTCCGGGTCCTCGCCGACGGACGCCAGGCGCGAGTTGACGTAAGCGGTGAGGGCCGCCGCTGCCGAAATGGTTACGGCGTAGGCGTGCAAAGTCAGCAAGCCGGAAACCCGGAGCACCCGTTCGCCGGCAGAGGCCTTGCGCGTCCTCTGCCTGATCGGCTGGCCGCCCAGGTAGAACATATCCCAGTCGTCAGGCATTGCGGCCAGGAAGGCAGCCACCCGGTTATCGAAGTCCGCGGCGAAGTAGACGTCGTCTTCCAGCACGAGACATGATCGCCAGTCTCGCTGCGCGGCTTCTGCCCAGGCCGCCAGGTGGCTGCGCAGGCAGCCGATGTAAGGCGCGTATCCGGCCAGGATCTCCGGCACGGCACAATCACGACTGTCGACGGCCTCGAAGCGCTCCGCGGGCGGGAATGGCCAGGCAAGCCCGCCCAGATGCTCCCGCAGGACCTGCCAACGGTCGGCGCGACAAGCCAGGTTGATGCACAGCGTCCCGTCGACGCGGGCAAAACGGTCCTCGGAAGAGCAACCCGGAGCGGACAAGACGAGACCTGCGAGTGATAGCGGTAGCTGTTTCTCCCTTCGCCTACCTATCAGTCTCCCGTCTGGCCGCCCGCCCCACAAGGGAAACGGGCCTCGCGGCCTGTTGACGGCTAAGAAAAGGAGAAGCGAGGACCGCGGCTCCCCGCCGCGGTCCTCGCGGAAGAGTCACAAGCTCCCGGCTCACTCGGCCGCCGCGGGTTCCAGCGAGGCCGCGGGCGACGGGGCGTCCGCAATCTCCTCCCGCAGGATCTTCACGTGTGGCGGGGCGTCGATCCCGACGCGAACCCGGTCATTGACCGGCCGCAATATCGTCACTTTGATGTCGGAGCCGATCAGGATAGCCTGGCCGAATTTTCTCGTCAGAACGAGCATCGCCGTCCTCCGTATTTGCTTCTAGCGTGTAGGATCCGACCGTTTGGGCCGCACGGCCCGGCAAGTTGCGCGCTCCGGCGCGTTCCTCCGTGTCGACGCTAGACCAGTCCGGGCCTCGCGTTAATTGCCTCTGGGCCACGCGCCCGTGGCCATCCACGCCGCAAGGATCTCCGCCTCGCAAGCCAAGGCTTCCGCACGATCCTCAAACGGGCGCCCCGCCTTGTCCAAGAGGTGCGTGCTTCCGCCCAGAGGCGCAAAGCTGACCCGCCACCGGCAATGCCACTGCCGCGTCCACTGGGCAACCCTGCCGGATTCCCCGAACAGCTTCCGCAGCAAATGAAACGCCGCGCGTTTCCACCGATTGACGGGCTCCACGTGGCTCGCTCGCCGTGTTTCCGCAATCCCGCCCAGCCTGGCCAGGTACGGCCAGGCCGGGCGGGCGTCCCAGGAGTCATGCCCCGCGACGTGGAGCTGCCCGTTCCTAATTGCGCCCCACAGTCGCGGCATGGCCCGCCTCGATACTCCGCATTGTCTCCGCGGCATGCCGGCCGCAAAGGTTCCGCCCCTGCAGCTTGATCCAGCCGGGGCGGCCGCACAGGGTAGGGCGCCCGGCCCGGTCCAGGGACAACTCGCGCTGACATTTCCCGTCAGCAGAGCGCATTGGTTCGATGGGTCTCTGCGACGAAGCATCCGCAGCAACCATCGCTACTCCTCCTTCTGATGAGCCTGTCCGTTGCCTGCATCTTGCGCCGAGAAGGCCGCAGAAATCGCGCGTTTGCGAAGCACGGCCCGACGAGGCCGGATTTCCGCCAGGTTTTCCAGGGCCCGCCCTACGCCCACCAGCTGCTGCCGCACGCGGTCGCGGAATTCGCCCGTGTCGTCTCGCAGCTGCTGCGAAAGGCTCTCTCGGCGCCCCCGCACGGTCTGCCGGAGCTGGTCGAAGACCGCTTTCAGCGGCCCCCGCCCGATCCCGTTCTCATGCAACTGGTAGTCCGCGTGATCCAGGGCCTCGAAGACCCTCGTGACCGTGGTGTCCTTGAAGATCTTCGGCTTGCCGTTGTCCCGAGCGCCTTCCAGGGCGAATACGAGATGGTCTAGCATCTCGTACAGCGCCAGGGCCATCTCTTCCTGCTTGGCCTGGCAGCTCTGCTCGTACGTCTCCCGCACCCGCTGGAGCTGCTGCTCGTACGCCCGCGGGCTGACGTTCTGCAGGGTATCGTCCACCAGGTGAATGGACGGGAAGTCCCACGAGACGTAGCAGGCCTCTTCCGGGTCGAAGGCGTAGTCCCGGGAATTGTAGAGGTCGCCCAGACGCCATTCCTGCCGCTTGCGGATGTCCTCCAGCTCGGCGGCCAGCCCGGCCGCGGCCTTGGCCAGCTCGCTCTGGAGCCTGGTCATCTCCCGGTCTACGAAATCGACCTGGCCCCGCTTGACCAGGCGGGTGGCGTACTCTGTCGGGCAGGGCAGCGTGTACTCCGGATTCTCGAAGACCGCCGTGATGGCGGTCTGAGCGGCCCGGACCCGCTTGACTGCCGGCTCCTTCGCGTCGAAGAGCTTCTTCGACATCGACAGGGAGCGAGCCTCGGCATTGAATTGCTGGGCCGCCTTGTCCTTCTGCGCGTCGGTCAGCCGCCTCTGGTAGGCGAGCCGCCCGCGACGCACGCGGAAGCCCACGTGCGTCAGCAAAACCCGGCCCGCGGCTTCCTGGATCCGCACCTCAGCGGCACGGTTATCCGCTTTGCAGGAGACTCGGGCCTCCGAGACGCTTGTGCTCATGTCGCCCTCCTCGTTGCGTTAGACAACAAACTTGCCGTTGCGATACCACGTCTTCGTGCCGTCGGCACACGTGATAGCCGGCTTGTCGCCGTCGCGGTGACGCTTGTCGTTGCGCCACCACTCTTTCGTGCCGGCGGCCCATACGACGGCCGGCTTGTCGCCGGCGCGGTGACGCTTGCCGTTGCGCCACCACATCTTCGTGCCGTTGGCACACACGATGGCCGGCTTGTCGCCGTCGCGATGACGCTTGTCGTTGCGCCACCACATCTTCGTGCCGTTGGCACACACGATGGCCGGCTTGTCACCGGCACGGTGACGCTTGTCGTTGCGATACCACATCTTCGTGCCGTCGGCACACGTGATAGCCGGCTTGTCGCCGTCGCGGTGACGCTTGCCGTTGCGATACCACGACTTCGTGCCGGCGGCCCCTACGACGGCCGGCTTGTCGCCGTCGCGGTGACGCGCGCCGTTGCGGAAGTAGTAAGTGGCGTCGCCGGCCTTGCCGACGGTCAAGTGCTTGAGCAAAGCCTTCCTTGTCGGAAA
>Ga0180432_10001918_pt1 | contig 32007 bp, 32 predicted proteins | sample SS_ome_10_FD_132414 | JGI IMG/M metagenome (GOLD analysis project Ga0180432, IMG submission 132414) | Hypersaline lake sediment archaeal communities from the Salton Sea, California, USA - SS_1_MS_2 metaG | ecosystem: Environmental > Aquatic > Non-marine Saline and Alkaline > Hypersaline >...
CCGCGCCCTCAGCGAGCTTCTGCTCGGCGACGAACTTCTTGTCCCGCTCCAGGTCCTTCTTCTCCCAGCCCTCCGTCTCACGCCAGATCACCGCGATGCGTCGATGGTCGATGCGGCCGTGATACACGAGGTATCGCCGCCCGTCATCGTCGTACACCTTGCGTGTGCTGACGTGCAAGCCGAGCAGGTAGTTGAATGTCTCAGGGAGATCGACCACCTTCTCGACGGTGTCGTCGCCCTTGGCCACGGCAAGCTTGTAGCCAAACGGCTTGGCGAGCTTCTCGACGTTCAGGAGCGTTTCGCTCTTTCGTGTCTCCCAACGGATCATGTATTGCAGGAGGTAGTCATCGAAGCTCAAGGCTCCCTGCCCAGAGGACGCATCAACCTGTATGTTTCCCAACGCATCCTCGTATGTCTCCAATCGCAAATACTTCACGATTCGCGGGCTTCGTTCGGCTTCTTCATCTGAAGGCAACCGCTTCGGGTTGCCATCCTTCCACTCCGGCGCAAACGTCACCTTCTTGATGCGCGGCAAGAGGACCGAGTCGAAGTACTGGCCCATTTCCGCCAAAACGAACTTGCGACTGCCGCCGTCTTCTCGGTTCAGGTTGATGACAGAATGGCCGGTTGTGCCCGAACCCGCAAAGAAATCCACGCAGTACGCATTGTCTTCCACGCCTGCGGCGAACAGAGCATCGCCGACGGTATGGATCGATTTGGGGTATGAGAATGGGTTGTGTTCGCCAATGATGTCGCCGAGCAGGTTGGCACCGAATGTCCCTGCGTTGTACCTCGTGTCAACCCAATTGCTGAACAACGCCGCCGTACGATTCTCTGCTTCGATCAACTGGTAAATGGTGAAGCTGTCGCTGCACTGAAGTCGCTTTGCCTCAACCAGAGCTTGGCACGATTCGTAGGATCGCCGCCACACTCGTTCACGACGTTCCGAAGGATCGCCCGGGTTTCCGCTCAGAGGATACACACGGACGAAGCCTTCGTCCGTATTCTCTGTTGGGTAAGCATGGCTATGGCGATCGGGTGGCGCCTCGATGCCAACCACCCTCTTGGAATCCGGATCGACCAACACAGCGTAGAAGCTGTTGGGGCGACCGTAGCGGAAGTTGCTTTCAGCCGTGCCACTACGCTTGAACGGGCGTAGTTCTACACCATCCTTGCTCACGCGCCCCGCCAAAGTGCGATCCGATCCATGACGGACGCACGCCAGCATGTACTCGTGCGTATTCGCCAGGACCTTGGCCTTTCCGCCCTGGGGGTGGTGATTGACGATGATCATCTCGCGTCGAAAGAACGGGAAGTGCTTGTCGATCAGCTCCGATAGATCAACCATCTCAAAGTCGTCGATGGCAATAAAAAGGACTGGGTCGTCACTGAGCAACCGCATCGCGAGGCTCAGGCGGTTCTCCATGAGCGTGAGCCACGACGAGCGCAGGTACTCATTCTTGTAAATAATCTCAGAGTCGCCGGTGTTGTATGGAGGGTCTATGTAGATGCATTCGACTTTGCCTCGCAGCGACTCGAGAAGAAAGGCGATGGCCTGAAAGTTCTCGCTGTGTACGAGAAGACCGTCGACCATGCCGTCCAACGCTTCGAACGACGCAATCAGGCAGTCGCGGACCTCCGGATCTAGGTGTTTCGTGTCGACGACCAGTGTCGGGTGGGCCTTCAAGAACGCCACTCGGCGGTCCTTCTTACTCTTTCCATTCGAGAATAGGTCGGACTGTTCCTCGTCGATGTGGAACAGGTCCTTCCACTCGGCCCACTGGGCATCGCAGGCGGCGATGTCGGAATAGAAGCTCTCGTCGATGGTGCCAACCGTGATGCAATACTGCGTCTCGGTGACGAACTTCCGTTTCTCCCACAGCATCTTCTGGAAGGACTCGATCTGGCCGAGGAAGTCGATGATCCGACTGCCCACGGCCTTGATCACACGCAACACCTGGAACCAGCCCTCGGAACGGTCTTCGCCAGCGGCTTCCATCTCGTCGAGGTTCAGCACTTCGTTCTTCAGATAGAAGTCGAGCTCGCGGGAGAGGAAGCCCTTCAGGTCCTTGTGGATGAAAAAGTCGGACGTGTTGGCCCGCGTGTACTGCCGCAGGTGATGCTCCAGGAAGCTGACGGACTGACCGTCGCTGTTCCTGTGGCGCTCGGCGGTCATGGCGACGAGGGGCTTGTCCGCCTTTTTCAGACGCTTCGGGATCGCCTCAATGGCCTCAGCGATGATCTTGTCCTGCTGATTCTTCGTCCCGTAGGTGACCTTCTCTTGGTCGGTGAGGGGCCGAAACTCGAAGGGGATGACCAGTTCGTTGGCCTTCTCGTTCCAGTCGATCTCCTTGATGCGGGGCAAGAAGAATCGCTTGTCGCCTTTGACGTTGTTCTGCTCGACATTGGCGGCGGTGAGCTTGAAGTGAACGGTCACGCCGCGTGATGTGAAGGTGTAGTCGTGGAAATGCTCGGCGGTCTTGACGTAGTACTGATCGTGGTTGGCCCAGTGGAGATAGACTTCCTCGCCGTTATAGGGGATGGCATACTTCTGACGTTTGGAGTAGCGGCGTTTCGAGATGAAGTCACCGTCCTGGTAGTAGCGGCTAAAGAAGGCGTACAGGTGATTGAAGATGGTGGCTTCGAGGGCCTCGCGACCGCGACCACCGGCAGCCTTGCCCTGCAGGTCGAGATACTTCTTGCCCAGCGGCGTGCCGTGATACGCCTTGGCGAGGTTGCCGTCTTCGTCCAATACGTCCTTGCCGAGGGCTTCGGCGATCTGGTTGGCGGTCTCCTTCAATTCGGCAGCAGCGTGCGACTGGTCGGCCAGGTCTCCGCGAGCCAACTCGTCGGCGATGGCTTTGGGCAGGTCGGTCGAGATGAACTTCTCGATCATGTCGCGCTTGTAGTTCATGATGCGGTAGATGCCGAAGTCCAGGTCCGAACAGTCGAACTGGAAGAGCTCGCGTAGCAGCCGCTGGAATTTGTCCCTGTATTGATCCATCGTGGTCATTCCTCATTTATCTGCGGCTTCGGAGTCGCCCTGCGAGTTCCCAGTCTGAACCCAGCGGTCGATAGCGTCCTTGTGGAACCGCCACCGCTTACCGATCTTCGTGCCGGGCAGCTTGTTCTCAACTGCCAGCTTGTAGAGCGTAGACTTGGAGATTCTCAGGTACTGCGCCAATTCGTCCATCATCATGATCTCATCGCGTTTCGACGCCATCGGGCTCTCCTCGAGGCCGCCCCTGATGGACCGATCCCAACTTCGATCATTGTCCGTATCTCGCCACTGCTCGCAAGAAGAAACCCCACGCCGGTCTCACTCAAGAGCTTTGTCGGCGTCGGAGCAGGTTTCCGATTTTCGGGCGGATCGCATTGACATGGTCACGCCACGAGTGTACACTAACTAGTGAACACTGATTTGTCAAAGAGAATCGAGCATGGCTGATCCGCGAAAAGTCTTCGGCGACCTACTGCGAGCGACACGCATCGCCAAGGGGTACACGCTCCGGAAGTTCGCGGAGATGGCGGATATGAGCCCGACGTACCTGTCTCAGGTCGAGCAGGGAAAGACCGACCGACCGCCGACGGCCGAACGAGTGCGGACGATGGCGGAACTGCTTGGCCAGAACGCGGATGAGTGGACCGCCATAGCCGGCCGGATTCCCGACGATCTGACCGACATTATCACGGGCGAGCCTCAGGCGATGCCGGAGTTGCTTCGGGCGGCGAAGGGCCTGACCGCGGATGAGCTTCGCAAGCTCACCGAGCAGATACGCGAGCAGCAGAAGGACGGGGGCAAGCAGGAATGAAACGCCGTATCGCCAACCGGAAGTACAAGGTGCCGTTCCTGCCGGAGAAGCGGATCGAAGACCAGGCCCAACTGCTCCTGGACGAGTGGGCGGAAGCCCATGCCCCCATCGCCGAGCCGCCTGTGCCCATCGAAGAGATTCTCGAACTCCACCTTGGCCTGGACTTCTGCCTGGCCGACCTCCGGACCGAGCTCGGCCACCCGGACGTGCTGGGCGGCATCTGGTTTGGCGACCGGTTGATCAAGGTGGACCAGTCGCTCGACCCGTCGATCCAGCCCAAGCTGCTGGGCCGCTACCGCTTCACCCTCGCCCATGAGGTCGGCCATTGGCGTTTGCACCGCCAGCACCTGATGGACGACCCGTCGGCCAGGTCGCTGTTCGAGGCGAACTGCGAGCCGGCCTTTGTGCAGCGAGCCGGCGACGACGCGCCCGAGGAGTTTCAGGCCAATGCCTTTGCCTCCCGCGCGTTGATGCCGCAGCAGATGGTCTACGAGGCCTGGGCCCAGTGGCGAGGCTCCCACGACCCGGTCGCCATCGCCGACCTGGATGTGGGCGACTACCACGCCGACCGGCAGGCCAACGAGCAGGTGGCGATGGAGCGGTTCTGTAAGCCGCTGGCCCGAGAGTTTGATGTCTCGGCGCAGGCGATGCGGATCAGGCTGGAGAAGATCGAGCTTCTGGTCAAGGAGGTCCAGCCGCGGTTGTTCTCTTGAGGGGGCGAGGTGTCCTCTCTTTTTCTATCCTGTGTTTACCGTTCAGTTTACGGTGAAAGGATGTGGCGACGATGGCCAAGCCGTTTGATCCGAGGAAGATCCTCAAGCACATCGACAACTCGCTGTTGCGGGAGTTCTTCTCGCGGCGTGGGGAACTGCAGAACGTGCCATGGGAGGAGCTGACCGAGTACAAGGTCGAGCCGGTTTTCGAGGCCTGGCAGCGACTGCCTGAAGCGGCCCAGCTGGAGGTCCAGGTTCTGCTCCGCGACGTTCACGAGTTGGCCGACCATCGGGGCGTGGCGGCGCTGGTGGAACTGGTCCGCCAGCGGTGCGGCGACCGCGCCGCCGAGCTCGAGGCCCAGGGCGGCGAGGCGGACAAGGCGATGTGGACCTACCTGAACGCCCCGGCGGTCTTCCAGGACGCGGCCATGTTTGCGCGCGCGGACGCCCTGGCGGCCGGGCGATACTGGGAGAAACGCAACGGGCTGCCCAAGCGGGAGCTCGATGTGGATGAAGGTCTCAAGCGCCGGCTGGCCGATGCACTGACAAGCTACTACGGCCCCCTGCAGATGCGCGGCCGGTTCTGCAAGGTCGCCCACTATGCCCGCAGCGGCGGCGCGGAGTACTTCTTCGCCTACCTGGACGACTACCCCGGCAAGCACGTGGTCTTCGACGACCACGGCCGACCGTCCATGGAGGCCGGGCGCTACGCGTTCGAGAACGTGTTCGTGTACAACAGCGGCGAGGGGACGATGGAGTCCTACGCGCCGGGTGGCCGGCAGGTGCGCCAGCCGCTGGAGGCCGCCTTCTGTCAGGCGGTGCTCGGCGTGGAGGTCGGGCCGGCCGATCCACTTCGCCCGTCGTACAGGCTGGACCACCTGCTGCGCACGGACTACCCGCTGGCTGCCGACCCTCGCGACCGCGTCGTGGAGGCCCGGATCACTTCGATGCGGCTGTCCCCGCAGGGCAGCAACGGCTCCGTCGAGATCAAGGCGGACATCAAGGGGCCGCCCAACGACATCTACCGGAAGATCGATCGCTGGCTCAGCGACAAGCACCTGCCCCGTGAGACCACCGGCGTACAGAGGGTCACCTTCCGGCTGCTGTTCCAGCATGAGGGGCCAGGCCGCGCGCCGACGATGACGTTCACGGTCGGCGTGCCCAGCTCCTGCGACCTGAAGAGTTGGCCCGACGACAAGCGGGAGGTCGGCGAGCGGTGCCTGAAGCTCTGGGAGGTAACGGGCGATGACGAGGAATGACTTGCTGCGAATGCTGCTGGCGGCGGCCGACGACGTCGACCGCACCTTCGATCGCGATGCCACGGCGGCCTGGCCACCGGGATCGCCGGCGGAGCTTCGGCGGCTGGGCATCCTCCGCCGATCGGCGGGCGGCATGTGCGCCACCTGCCCGAACTGTGACGAGGGTCACGTTGAGCCGGTGACGGCAATCGGCGAGCGCTTCTATATCTCGTGCCCGGAGGCCCTGTTGGTTGAGGTCGCCCCGAAGATGTGCGAGCGCTGGGAGATCGACCCGGCCGGTCTGGCCGGTGCGGTTGCCGCCGCGTTGGGACTGCCAGGCAGGCCCAAGTCCGTCGTCGCCGAACGTTTCTGGCGCCTGGGGCGTACACCGTGGCCACCTGGGGCGAAGACCACCCGTCAGGTTGTATTGGCCAGGCGGATGCAGGACGACGACGCCTCCGCCATCGCCGCCCACGTCGGCCCGGGTGGGCGCACCATCGTACTGGTCCCGTACCACATGCCCGACGAGCGGATCTGGTCGGGGACCGTTCCGGCAGTGATCTCGCTGGCGGAGGTGGCGACGTGGGAGGACGGCCATATCGCGCTGGACGTGATGGCGATGGCCGATGCCGTCGAGACCGCCGATCGGCTGGCCGAACAGGCATCCACCATGTCGCTGGATGCCAAGGGGCGCCGGCTGCTTCGCCAGGAAGTCAAATCCGAGATGAAGACCCATCTGGAAGATGACGTCCTTGTCGCCGCGTGGATTACGCACGGCTCCCTTCGGAAGGCAGCACGCGCGCTGACCAAGGAACTGGAACGCACGGTCACCAAGGACAAGGTCCGGGCAGCCGTCCGCCGTGCCGGTGGAGCGGAGGCTCTGCGCGCGAAGTTGGACTCCGCCTCTGTCGCACGAACTGTCGCGTCGCAACCCCGCGACAGGGCGAAAAAAATCGTCGAAAGACGTTAGCCCTTCTATCACAGCAGCTTACCTCTCCCTCTGGCGGGCCTCTGGCCCGCTTCTCTCTGCGCCAACCGCGACACCACAGGCCTCGGTCGAGGTCGGCCAGCTCAATACCGGCCAGTCACGACCGCACCTGTGCTTCCCCGCGGTGAGTTGCCGCGGCACAGACCTTCGAATGTGCGTTCGCTGACGGGTTCGGGAGCATGTGGACCGGCCTTGAGGAATCATGGCCGAGCGCCACGACGTCGTTACGCACCCATTCACCGTCACCCTCATTCGCATCAAGGCCAAGCAGCTGTGTCGCAGGACCGACATGTCCCGCTCGGACCTGGACGACCTGCAGCAGGAGATGCGGCTGTACCTGCTGCAGAAGCTCCACCTGTTCGATCCCGAGCGAGGCAACCTGGAGGCCTTCGTCACCAACGTCATCAACACGTGTGTGGCGATGTTGCTGCGGCACCGCGAGCGCGACAAGCGGCGCGAGTCGTACAACGCAATCTCCCTGGAGCGCACGCGGGTCGAATGCGACGGGGATCTCACCACGCTCGGCGCGGTCCTGCTGGAAGAGGACGGCCGGCGCCTCACGCAGACTGCCCCCATCTCTCCGTCCGAGCAGTTCGAGCTGCGCGAGGCACTCCAGCATGTGGTGGACAGCCTGTCGGCCGAGGACCGGGCGCTGCTGATGCAGGTAGCCGAACACGGCATCACCCACACCGCCAAGGTCCTCGGCGTGTCCTGGCGGCAGGTCAACAACGCGATGGCGCGAATCCGCGATCTGTGCAAAAAAGCCGGTCTCGATCCCAACTAAACGGGGCGCTCGCTTCGCCACGGCATAGGTAACCAGAGAGCACACATCGCACGTCGCCCTCGAAGGCCCAGGCACGGACGCCGGGCCTTCGGGGCGGCGGGCAAGCAGCCCTGAGGACAACCATGGACCTGAACATCGACCTGAACATCCTCGAAGCCGAACCCGCCGAGGAATACCACGCCAAAGCAGACCGCTTCTTCAGCAGCCACCAACTGAAGGACTTCATCAAGTGCCCGTGGCTGCACCGCAAGAAGGCTCTGGGTCTGATCCCGGACAAGACCACCCCGGCCTACCTGATCGGGACAGCAACGCACGTCCGCATCCTCGAAGGTCGCGATGCCTACGAGGCAGCCTTCGCTTTCGGTGGTCCCATCAACCCGCGTACCGAGAAGCCCTACGGCTCCAGCACCAAGGCATTTGCCGAATGGGCCGAGGCGCAGGGCAAGCCGGTGCTCTCGCACGACCAGGCCGAACTGATCGAACAACTGGCTGCCGGCGTGGCCATGAACGAAGAGGCTGTGGACCTGCTGCTGTATGGGCGCAGCGAAGGTGTCGTCCGGGCCGGGTATTGCGGCGTGCCGTGCCAGATCCGCATCGACTGGCTGCATCCCCATCGCGGCATCGTGGACCTCAAGACCTGCGAGGACGTCGACTGGTTCCTGGCCGACGCACGCCGGCTTGGCTACCACCGGCAGGTGGCATTCTATCGGGCCGTTCTGGCCCAGGCGCTCGACGGTCTCCTGGTCCCCGTGCACCTGATCGCCGTGGAGAAAAAAGAACCCTTCCGCTGCGGCGTTTGGCAGGTCAGCGAGGACTCACTGGCCATCGCCCAGCAGGAAATCGAGACCGCCCTCCGCCAGTACCACATCTGCAAGAAGAACGACCACTGGCCCACGGGCTACGAACAGATCCGCATCCTCGACGTGACCTGAGCATCCATGCGCCCGGGCGGCTTGTGGCGGGTCCACCGATCGCGACAGCCACCCCCCGGGCGCCCTCCGGCAGGGCCGGGCTACCTGGGCCTCATAAGCCCTGGGACGCGGGTTCGACTCCCGCACCTGCCAATCGGCTGCGACGTGGCACGCGGCCCCCACACACCTTGCCACACGAAGGAGCGTACACGATGGCCAAGAAGGAAGCACTGACGATCGCACCCCCGAAGTTCGAGGTCGCCGAGTTCCGCATCGTCGGCGTCGCGCCCTACGTGCAAAACAAGTTCAGTGCGAAGGCCCGCGAGCAGATGCGCGCCAAGCAGGAGGCCGGCAGCACGGCCAGGAAAGGCTCCAAGCGGGAGCCGAAGGACTTCATCGCGTCCTACGAGGGGGCCATGCACAAGAGTGCCGAGGGGTGGTGTGGCATCCCCGCCCCTGCGTTCCGAAACGCCTGCGTCAGCGCATGCCGCATGTGCGGCTTCCGGATGACCCACGCCAAGTTGTCCGTTTTCGTCGAACCCGACGGCTTCGACGCCGAGGACGGGACGCCGCTGGTACGGATCACGAAGGGCTCGCCCGAGTACTCGGAGATGGCCGTCCGCAACGAGTCGGGCGTGTGCGACCTCCGGCCGCGCCCCATGTGGCGCGAGGGGTGGGAAGCCATCGTCCGCATCCGCTTCGACGGCGACCAGTTCACGCTGACGGACGTGGCCAACCTTCTGCTGCGTGCCGGCATGCAGGTGGGAATCGGCGAAGGCCGGCCCGACAGTCGCAAGAGCTGCGGCATGGGCTGGGGGCTATTTCAACTCGGCGAGGAGTGAGATGGCAGGCGTGCGTAGGCACGGCTTGCGATGGCGCGGCGCGGTTCGGCAAGGCAAGGCCTGGCGCGGCAGGCAGAGAAGTCAGACCCATGCAGACAGAAGGAATGACAGTGATGAACTACAGAGAAGAGCTTGAGCAGATCCGCCTGCAACATGACGGCGTACTCCGCGCCGGCGACGTGATCGAGTACGCACGCGACCCGGAGACGGCACTGCACCAGCGGTTCGAGTGGGACGATTCGAAAGCAGCCACGCAACACCGCCTCTGGCAGGCCCGGGAACTGATCCGCGTGGTCGTAAAGACGCAGCCGGCCAGTGACACATCGACTCGGGTGTATGTCTCTCTCACACACGACCGCCGCAACGATGGCGGCGGCTATCGCACCCTCGATGAGGTGATGCGATCCAAGACCATGCGGAAGGCGCTGCTCAAGCAAGCGCACGCCGACATGGTCCGCTTCGAGGCCACGTACCGGCAACTCTCCGAACTCGCCTCCGTCATCTCCGCGATGCGATCTGCGCGGAAACAGCACGCTCCTTAGCGGCGAGGCGTGGCTGGGCAGGAGTGGTAAGGCAGCCCTAGGCCAGACTGGGATTGGCGTGGCTGGCACGACGAGACGTGGCAAGGCGGCGGAGGCGTGGCGGGGCTAGGCATGGCAGGCAAGGCATGGAATGGCGTGGCTAGGCGGGGCACGGCAGGCAAGGTGACGCATGCCAAGGCGGGGTAGGCGAGTCGCGGCCAGGCACGGCAGGCAACAGAACAGAAACGCAGTCACACAACACAGGAGACACTGCAGATGACAATGATGGAACGCATCCACACCGGCCGGCGCCGTGTGCCGCCAAGGCTGTTGATCTACGGAACCGAGGGCGTCGGCAAGTCCACCACGGCCGCCGGGGCACCGGGCGCCATCTTCCTCCCGACTGAAGACGGCCTCGACCAGATCGACTGCTCGAGTTTCCCGCTGGCCCGGCAGTTCGACGAGGTCATGTCGGCCCTCTCGGCACTGTACCAGGAAGACCACGACTTCCAGACGGTGGTGATCGACAGCCTGGACTGGCTGGAGCGGCTGATCTGGGATGACGTCTGCCGCGAGTACGGCGTCAAGAGCATCGAAAAGGCCGATGGCGGGTACGCCAAGGGCTACACGCACGCTCTGACCCAGTGGCGCGAGGTGCTCAACGGCCTCGACGCGCTCCGCAACGAACTCGGCATGTGCGTGATCCTCTTGGCCCACGCCAAGGTCGAGAAGTTCGAGGACCCCGAGTCGGTCGCCTACGACCGCTACTCGCCTCGACTTCACAAGCACGCCACGGCCCTGATCAACGAATGGTGCGACGCGGTCCTGTTCGCGACGCGGAAGTTCCGCACCGAGAGTGAGGACGCCGGATTCAACCGCACTCGATCCATCGCCGTGGCCCTTGGGGCCGACGGCGGTGAGCGTGTGCTTCGCACCGTCGGGAGCCCCGCCTGCGTCGCCAAGAATCGTTACGGCCTGCCGGCCGAACTGCCTCTGTCATGGTCCGCGCTGATGCAGGCCATGGACACCGATCGCGACACCGCCGCGCCACACCTCCGCCTGGTGGGCGGCACCCAGGACACCACTGACCCCGAGGAGAACTCTCATGGCTAACCTGGCCGGATTCAACGCGCACGAAGTCGAACCCACCACCCCGTTCGAGCCCATCCCCGCTGGCCGATACCTGGCCGCGATTACGGCCAGCGAGATGAAGCCCGTCAAGTCGGGTTCGGGCAGCTACCTCGAGCTGACGTTCACCGTCCTCGAGGGCGAGTACAAGAACCGCGTGCTCTGGGCCCGTCTGAACCTCAATAACGCCAATCCCACCACCGTCAAGATCGCCCAGTCGGATCTGTCGGCCATCTGCCGGGCGGTCGGAGTGATGCAGCCCAAAGACAGCGTGGAACTGCACAACATCCCCCTGGTCATCATCGTGAAGCTCAAGAAGCGCCAGGACAACGGGGAGTTGACGAACGAGGTCCGAGGCTTCGAGCCCAAGCCCTCTGGCGCCCAACAGCCGCAGCCCCAGGCCAATGGGACCACGCCCCCGTGGCGCCGGTAAGGAGGGATCCCATGCGCGAATGCACCGACCCGCTCAACCCCCACGAACGTGTCGTGATGGTCACCGAGACCATCGACGGCCAGGATCGCACCTTCTACGCGATCCGCGACCGGCATCTGGGCTACTGGCGAGGCTACGGCGCCCTGGATGAATATAACGCCTGGACGCGCGACCTGGGCCACCGCGCGGAGTTCGCCAGCCCCGCCGAGGCGCGGGCCGAGCTGCGGGCCATCCTGGCCCATCGGAGGCTGGCGGCATGATCTTCACGCTGCCGTATCCCCCGAGCGTGAACCGCTACTGGCGACACGTCGGCGCCCGCACGCTGATCAGCCGGGAGGGCCGGACGTTCCGCAAGAACGTCTGTGCCCTCCTGGACGGTGGCGGGCCGCGCAAGCCGCCCGCCGACGGGCGTATCGCTCTGGCGATGGACGCCTTCCCGCCCGACCGGCGCCGTCGCGACCTGGACAACATCCAGAAGGCGACGCTGGACGCCCTCGAGCACGCCGGCGTCTACCTGGACGACAGCCAGATCGACCTGCTGCTCACGCGCCGGCGCGACCGGGTCAAGGGCGGCCGCCTGGAGGTATGTGTGCAGGAGATGCCCTTACCGCGCTGCCCGCTCTGCGGCTCGCATCTGAGCAAGGAGATCTGACCATGGAACACCTTCACTTTACGTATACCAGCGACCGGGATCGGGACTTCAGGGATATGGAGGCCTGGAAGGACCAGAAGCCGGTTCGCAGGCAGTGCCAGTACTGCAAGCAGCATCGCCCGTGCAGGCGCGGGCCCGACCCGTTTCTCCTCAACAACTTCGAAGAGATCGAGGTCGTCTGGCTGTGTGGGGCCTGTTTCACGCTGCGGGAAGATGGCGGCCATCTGGACCAACTGGGTGAGGTGCGGGTACCGGCATGACGGGGACGCTCCTACCACCACCGCAGGCGCCCGCGATCACGCTCCGTCCGTACCAGACCGAGGCGGTCGAGGCCGTGTACGACCACCTGCGCCATCGGGACGACAACCCGTGCGTTGTCATCCCGACCGCAGGTGGCAAGACGCCGGTCATGGCGACCATCTGCCGTGACGCCGTCACGCAGTGGGACGGGCGCGTGCTGATCCTGGCGCACGTCAAGGAGCTGCTCGAGCAGGCCGTCGACAAGCTCCGCGCGATGGCGCCGGATCTGTGGGACCAGATCGGCGTGTACTCGGCGGGTCTGGGCAGCCGCGACACGGACCATCCGATCATCGTGGCGGGCATTCAGAGCGTGTATCGGCGTGCCGCCGAACTCGACCGCTTTGACATGGTCTGTGTCGATGAGGCCCACCGTATTGCCCCCGACGGGGAGGGCATGTACCAGACCTTCCTGTCCGAAGCCCGGGCTGTGAACCCTCATATTCGCGTGGTCGGCCTGACGGCGACGCCGTACCGCATGACGACGGGCATGATCTGCGCGCCGGAGAACCTGCTCAACCACGTGTGCTACGAGGTCGGCGTTCGCGAACTGATCGCCCAGGGATACCTCTGTCCGCTCAAGAGCAAGGCCGGCAAGCACAAGGCGGATACCTCCGGCCTGCACATCCGCGGTGGTGAGTTCATCGCCGGCGAGGTCGAGGCCTTGATGGACGAGCACGGCCTGGTCCAATCGGCGTGCGAGGAGATTGTTGAGCACACACGGGACCGGCACTCTGTGCTGGTCTTCGCCAGCGGCGTGCAGCACGGCCGGCACATCACCAACACGCTGCGCGCCCGGCATGGCCAGGAATGCGGGTTCGTCACAGGCGAGACACCCGGCCTGGAACGAGCCAGCCTGCTGCAGCAGTTCAAGGACGGCGGCCTGAAGTACCTGGTCAACGTGAACGTCCTGACCACCGGCTTCGATGCGCCCAACATCGACTGCGTCGCCCTGGTCCGCCCGACCAACTCGCCGGGCCTCTACTACCAGATGGTCGGGCGGGGTTTCCGGCTGGACCCATCGAAGGACGACTGTCTGGTGCTGGACTTCGGGGGCAACATTGTGCGGCACGGGCCCGTGGACGACCTGCAGATCACCGCCCGCCAGGGCGGCGATGGCGAAGCGCCGGCCAAGGAGTGCCCCGAGTGCCAGGCGGTGGTCCATGCCGCCTATTCCGTCTGCCCGGACTGCGGGTACGAGTTCCCTCCGCCCGAGCGACAGCAGCATGATCGCCAGGCGTCGACGGCGGGCGTCCTGTCCGGCCAGGTCACGGAGACCGAGTACGACGTCACCGAAGTCTTCTGCAACGTGCACGTCAAGCGGGATGCGCCCGAAGACCACCCACGCAGCATGCGCGTGGACTACCGCGTCGGCCTCAGCGACTTCCATGCCGAATGGGTCTGCTTCGAGCACACCGGCTACGCCCGCCAGAAGGCCGAGGCCTGGTGGAAGGTCCGCTCGAACGAGCCGGTGCCCGACACGGCCGAAGAGGCGGTAGCCATTTTCGAGGCAGGCGGGATCGCGCCCACCAAGGCCATCACGGTGCGGTCCGTGGCGGGAGAGAAGTACGACCGGATCGCGGACTACCAACTCGGGCCGATCCCGCCGCGCCTGGACGGCGCCGACGAGCGCGACGATGGCGATCTCCCCGCCCCCGACTGGCCCCCCGATGACAGTGAGATCCCGTTCTAGGAAGGAGATCACCATGCCCCGCACGGGCCTTCATGAACACGCAATCGTGCGCCGCGTCGCACAGATCGTCGACGCGGTGATGGACATCGACGCCGACGCCCTGGAGCGGCTGGTACAGCGTGCCCACGAGTGCGACATCCACCAGATCGAAGATCCGCCCGAGCGGTTCAGCGTCTCGCGGCAGGCGATGCGGATGCTCCTGCACTTTCGCTGCCATCTGGAGGCGGCCTTGTCCGGCCGCCGGAGAAGGTAAGTGACCATGGTATGCGCAACGGAATGCGACATTGTGGTGGACCGCGAGTTCCATGGCCTGATCCCGCCGCTTGCGGCCGAGGAGCGTGCAGGGCTCGAAGAGAACCTCCTGCGCGACGGGTGCCTGGACCCGCTGATCGTCTGGGCCGAGCACGGCATCCTCCTGGACGGCCACAACCGCAAGGAGATCTGCGACCGCTACGGCATCGAGTACGAGACGCGGAAGGTGAGCCTTCCCAGCCGCGATGCCGCGGCCGACTGGATCGACTCCCACCAACTAGGTCGGCGGAACTTGGCGCCGAACCAGATGAGCCTACTGCGCGGGCGCCGGTACAACCGGGCCAGGAGGCAGGGGGAAAGGACGGACCTGACTTCGCCTCAAAATGAGGCGAAGTTGAGAACATCCGAGCGACTTGCCCAAGAACACGGCGTCAGTCGTGCCACCATCGAGCGGGACGGGCAATTCGCTGAGGCCGTCGACAAGCTTGGTATCCAACAGGAAGCAGCGAAGGGCAAAGTCACCGTCTCTCGCCAGGAGGTCGTGCAGGTCGCCAAGTCGCTGGGCGAGAGGCCCACGGCCGAGCAGGTGCAGCAAGCCAAGCAGGCCGTCACCAAGCCCCATGTCACCCGGAACACCGGCGACAACGAGTGGTACACCCCGGCCGAGATCATCGATCGCGCCGTCGCGGCCATGGGCAGGATCGACCTCGATCCTGCCTCCAGCCCTGAGGCCAATCAGATTGTCCGTGCCGATCACTACTACACCGCCGAACAGGACGGGCTGAGCCAGCCGTGGCGCGGCCGCGTGTGGATGAACCCGCCGTACGGTCATCCGCTGATCCAGCAGTTCTGCGACAAGCTCGTGGAACACCATACGGCCGGAGATGTTCCTGAGGCCATCGCGCTGGTCAACAACGCCACGGAGACCCGTTGGTTCCAGTGGTTGCTGGCGGCAGCATCCGCGGTGTGCTTCCCCGCAGGCCGGGTCCGCTTCTGGAAGCCCGACAAGGAGACCGCCACGCCGCTACAGGGGCAGGCCGTACTCTACTTCGGCGAGCACCGGGACGTGTTCGCCGCATCGTTCGGGGACATCGGGAGTGTGTGCCGTGTCATCGCATAGCTCGATCGTGATGAATTGGGATTGCCGGCGGCAGGGCTGCTTCAACCGCAAGAAACGGCTGAAGTTCGGCGTCTTCAAAGACTGCCTGCCGGGCAACATCTCCTTTACGGACGTGGACGGCCTGGTGGAGATCAAGGGCAACCTGCTTCTGTTGGAGTGGAAAGACCACCAGACGCTGAGCACGGGGCAGCGCATTCTGTTCCGGCGGCTGACGCTGTTCTGTCCGGCAACGGTGTTGATCGTGGAGGGCGACGCGGAGTCCATGGAGGTCAGTAGCATCCGCTTCGCTTGGCAAGGGCAGATCGGGCAGCCGGACCAGGCCGACCTGGACCACTTGCGTGGGCACATCAAGGACTGGGCCGACTGGGCGTTCGACAATCCCGTGACCCATTACCCTCGGGAGGCCCTGTGCGGGTGACGGCCACATCCATCCCTGACGCCGCACAGGCCTACCTGTCGGCGGGTCTCTGCGTGCTCTCGGCCATCCGGGCCGAGAAGCGCCCGGCTGTGGGCCGGTGGAAGCAGTATCAGAAGAGACTGCCCACCCCAGCCGAACTGTCCGCCTGGCTGGCGAACAAGCCGGACGCGGTCTGCATTCTCTGCGGCGCCGCGTCGCAGGACACAGAGATCCTCGACTTCGATGCCGGCGGCGAACTGTTTTCTGCCTGGTGGGATCACATCCCCCCGGACCTTCGACAGCGCCTGGTCATCGAACGCACCCCCTCAGGCGGCTGGCATGTGATCTACCGGTGCGCATGTGTCGTATGCGGCAACCTGAAGCTCGCCCAACGCAAGGCCGGCGGCAAGATCACGACGCTCATCGAGACCCGTGGCGAAGGCGGGCTGTTCCTGTGCGCGCCGACGGCCGGCTACGAGGTGATCCAGGGCGACCTGTGCGATCTGCCCGTCCTGACCGAGGCCGAACGCGACATCCTGCTCCAGGCCGCGTGGGAACTGAACGAGTACGTGCCGCCGGCGGTCGACGGCCCGGCCCTGGCGGGCCCCGTTGGCCCGACGTTGGCCCCTGTGGCCACTTCGGCCGCCCAGGGGGGCGTCGGGCCAACCGATCGCCCGGGCGACGACTTCAACGCCCGTGGCGACGTGCGCGCTGTGCTCGAACAGCACGGCTGGGTCCGCGTCCGCGCCGGAGAAAACGAATACTGGCGCCGCCCGGGCAAGGCGTCGGGCTGGTCGGCCACGCTGAAGGACGGCGTCCTGTACGTGTTCTCCTCGAACGCGGCGCCGTTCGAGCACAACCAGGCCTACTCGCCGTTTGCGGTGCGTGCGCTGCTCGACCATGGCGGAGATTTCGAACAGGCCGCCCGCTCTCTGCGAGAACTGGGCTTCGGTGGCGATTCTCTGGCGGACAGCGCGACCGGTGCGGACATCTCGGCCATCATGCAAATGTCGGCCGAGAATTCGGCCTGTCCGGCGGACAACGCCGACATCGAGTCGGATGCGTTGGACATCGCCGACCCGGGCCCGATTCCCGAACATCTCTTCCATGTTCCGGGCCTGGTCGCACAGGTGATGGACTTCACGCTCGCCAAGGCGCCGTACCCAAATGTCGGCCTGGCGTTCTGCGGCGCCCTGGCGCTCCAGTCGTACCTGTGCGGCCGGAAGGTCAGGACCGTCGACGACCTCCGCCCCAACCTCTACCTGCTGGCCCTGGCCGGCTCAGGCAGCGGCAAGGACTTCCCCCGAAAGGTCAACACCCGCGTGATGTTCGAGATCGGGCACATCCACGCCCTGGGCGACAAGTTCGCCAGCGGGCAGGGCATCCAGGATGCGCTGCTGCGGTCGCCGGCCATGCTGTTCCAGAACGATGAGATGGACGGCGTGTTGCGCCAGATCAACTCCGACCGCGAAGCCAAGATGGAGTCGATCACCAACGTCATGATGACCATCTACACCTCCGCCGGCGACATCTACGCCGTGCGGGTCAAGGCCGGGCAGAAGGAAGCCAGCCACATCGACCAGCCGCACCTGACGCTGCTGGGCACGGCCACGCCACAGTACTTCTACGAGTCCCTCACCCGGCGCATGCTCACCAACGGCTTTTTCGCGCGGCTGATCATCGTCGACATCGGCAAGCGCGGGCCGGGCCAGTCGCCGGGATCGGTCCGTGAGTTGCCCGCGTCCATCATCGAAACCGCCCGATGGTGGGGGGAATTCCAGCCGGGCACGGCCTCGCGCAACCTGCTCACCGTCCACCCCGACCCCCGCATCGTTCCCTATTCCCCCCAGGCCGAGGAGGCCGCCAGGCGTCTGCAGCACATGGCAGACCAGGAGTACGACAAGGCCGAATCCGCCGGCGACGAGATGAGCAAGACCGCCTGGAGCCGCACATGCGAGAACGCCAAGAAGCTCGCGCTGATTCGTGCGTGCAGTGAGAGCCACGAAGACCCGATCATCAGCCTGCCGGCCGTCGAGTGGGCCACCGAGTTCGCCATGCACCAAACGCGCAGGCAGCTGTTCATGGCCGCCACCTACGTGGCGGAGAACCCGTTCCACGCCGATTGCCTCAAGCTGCTCCGCAAGCTCAAGGAGGCGCCGAACCGCCGAATGCAGCGCCAGCACCTGCTCCGCGCCATGCGGTGCAAGGCGGCCGACTTCGATCAACTGGCGGCGACCCTCATCCAACAAGGCGAAATCGTCCCGGTGGACGTCGCCACCAAGACCAAGACGGCACAGGGATACCAACTCGCATGAAAACCACCCGCCCGAATCCTTCCCGAATCCTTCACAATCCTTCACGCATGTGTGAAGGATTCGCCCGACAATCCCTGAATAGTCCGCGCCAGAGGCCGAATCCTTCACAATCCTTCACAGGCCCCCGTGAAGGATTCGTGAAGGATTTCGAGGGCTGTAAGTATAGTAATAACAACACTCTCTCTCTTCTCTATATGAATCCTTCACGCGATCACGCCCACCCCCTCGCGCCGCGGATGCGCATGCGCGCGCGAGGCCCGTGACGGATTTCCGTGACGGATCTCACCACGACGCTCGCTGAGCCGCTTCGCATGCCGCTTGACATGAAGGGATTCTGAGTATGCCCGCACTTTGCAAGACCTGCCGATTCTACGCCCCCTCGACAGATGTCCAGGGCGTGGGCGAGTGTCGTCGCCACCCTCCCGCCGCCCCGCTGGAGAACTACACATACCCGCTTCGAGATGAACCTGGCGTGTGGCCCATCGTGTTCGGAGACCTCCACTGGTGCGGGGAGCGTAGCCCCAAGTCGCCACCCGCGAAAAGACTACCAAATCGCCCCAAAAGTCATACGAACAAATCATGTATGGCTTTGGATTCTTTAGGTACTTCCTTATAAGAAAAGGACTTGCGGGCACGGGAACGCGTCGCGCCCCTAGAGACAGTTGTTTTCGGCTGTCCGGTTTTTTCCGAACTGACCTGAATGCACATGGAGGTGCACTGTGGCGACCAAGACGTACAACGTGAAGCTGACGCCCATCGATGACATCCGCCCGTACGAGCGGAACCCCCGCATCAACGACCAGGCCGTCGACGCCGTGGCGGCCAGCCTGCAGGAGTTCGGCTTCCGCCAGCCGATCGTCGTAGACGCCGACGGCGTGATCATCGCCGGCCACACCCGGTGGAAGGCGGCCAAGCAACTCGGCCTGGCCAAGGTGCCGGTGCACGTGGCGCGCGACCTGACGCCGGAGCAGATCCAGGCGTACCGGATCGCCGACAACCGCACGGGCGAACTGGCCGAGTGGGACTTCGAGATCCTGCCCATCGAATTGGCGGCGCTCCGCGAGGGCGGGTTCGACATGGACGTGCTCGCCTTCGACGAGGACGAGCTGGCCAGGCTGCTCAACAAGGGCGAGGGCGTCACGGAAGGCCTGACCGACCCAGACGCCGTGCCGGAACCACCGGACGAGGCGGTCACGCAGCCGGGCGATCTGTGGATCCTTGGCGAGCATCGTCTCCTCTGTGGGGACTCGGCGAAGGAGGCCGATTTGGACCGGCTGCTCGACGGCGCGGTGATCGATCTGCTATATTGTGATCCGCCGTACAATGTCGCCGTGGAACCGCGCAGCAACAACGCCATCGCCGCCGGCCTCTCGTCGTTCTCCAACACCCACCACCAGGGCCTGGATCTGGCCCGCCACCCGTCCAAGGCCAAGGCCACGCACCAGAAGATGCGTGCCAAAGACCGGCCGCTGACCAACGACTTCGTGACGGACGCGGACTTTGATCTGATGCTCGCCGCGTGGTTCCAGAACGCCGCGCGCGTGATGAAACCGTGGGCCTCGTTCTACATCTGGGGCGGGTATGCGAACCTGGCCAATTACCCCAAACCCATTGCCGACGCGGGGCTGTATTTCAGCCAAGCGGTCGTGTGGAACAAACAGCATCCAGTGCTGACACGCAAGGATATGATGGGGTGTTTCGAGCTGGCGTACTATGGGTGGTTACCCTCAAAATCCGTCAAAGGGGGCCATAAGTTTTACGGCCCTAACAATGCGACGGACTTGTGGAACGTCAAGAAGATCCCGCCGCAGCAGATGGAGCATTTGACGGCCAAGCCGGTGGAACTGGCCGTCAGGGCGATCCAGTATTCATCCCTCCAGGGACAGAACGTACTCGACCATTTCGCGGGGTCGGGCAGCACGTTGATCGGGTGCGAACAGACGGGGCGCCGGTGCTACACGATGGAGATCGATCCGCTGTACGCGGACCTGGTCGCCGATCGTTTCCAGCGTTTCACCGGCCGGCCGGCGATCCTGGAACGCACGGGCAAGTCGCCGATCCCCATGAAGCCCCGCCAGGAGAACATGCGATGAGAACCTACCCGCCGACGAAGGCAAGCGTGACCCCGTTTGGCTATCGCCGCCTGAAGACGAAGGACCGGCGCCAGAAGTTCGAGCACGTCCTCGTCTGGGAGCAACACCACGGGCCGGTTCCACCCGGCAAGGAGATCCACCACATCAACGGCGACAAGCTGGACAACCGCATCACGAATCTCCAGATGGTCACCCGCCTCGAGCACAAGCGTATCCACAGCGGGTGCGAGTTGCGAGATGGCGTGTGGTGGAAACAGTGCCGCAAGTGCGGTGAGTTCAAGCCGGCCACGGGCTTCTACAACTACCCTGGCCGCAACGGTCTGATGGGCGTCTGCAAGCCCTGCCAGAGCCGTCTTGCGGCGGAGTACAAGAAACGCCGGCGAAGGCGAGAGCGTCTGAGGAGGCTCGGCATCGCGATCCTATGCGTAGCGCCGCTGGTACCGGTGGCCGGCGCCGATACGCAGGGGCAAGCCAAGAAGGGGCCGGCGACCAAGGGGGTGTCCGTATGATCTGCCCGATCTGCTGGCGAGAGAACGAAGAGGACTGGCCGCTTCGCATGCCCGACGGCAGCATCCGCGACGGTGGCTGCCAGGACTGCTGGGAGCGGCAATCCAGCCAGGAGTGGTGGGAGGCGATGGGCGCCCCGACCCGGCCGAAGGGCCTTCTCTACCTGGCGGGTCCGTACTCGCATCCGGACCCGGCCATTCGCGAGTGGCGATTCGATGCGGCCTGCCGGGCGACGGCCCGGCTGATGACGTACGGGCTGCTCGTGTTCTCGCCTGTAGCGCACTCTCACCCGCTGACCCGCTACGGCCTGCCCGGCGACTGGCAGTTCTGGCAGCGCTACGACCGGGAGTATCTGGCGGCGTGTGGTGCCGTGGCCGTACTGACATTGCCGGGATGGCATCGTAGCAAGGGCGTCACGGCCGAGCTGGAGATTGCCAGGGAACTGGGCCTTCCGAGGTACATGGCCGAACCGCGTCTGCTGGGGATCGACACTGAGAGCGCCCCGGCCGCTGGGACCGGGGCGGAGAGGGGGAAGGCGTGATGGTCGCGTCAGGCGTTCCGCTCGAACTTGCCGCGGGCGACCTTGCGGAACCGGCTGTCGGCGCCCTTGGCGGCGGCCTCGCGGATCATGGCCGCGTAAATTGTGGCCGATGGCGTCCGGCCCTTGGTCTGCCAGAGGCCCTGGTCCAGCATGCGCTGCACGATCTCCTGGGCGCCCAGGGGCTCTTTGGCCTCGGCCAGGACCCGGGCGGCGGCGTCCAGCCCGCTGAGGCGTTTCGTGCGGGGCGACGTGGCGCCACGTTCGCCCGTGTCGCGTCCTTGGGCGGCCTTGGCCTTGCCGGTCGCCTTGGCAGCCTTCTTCGCCTTGGGGGCGGGCTGCGACGCATCCGCCTCGTACTCCGCCAGCGAGACGATCTTGCCCCGCTTGGCGGGGCGCTTGGGCGCCAGGCCCCTCAGGCGCTGGGGACTCTTGATTCGCACTTTTCTGCCCGTCAGGACGTTCACGCCGCACCACCCCCCGTGGGGGTCTTCGGCGGTGATGCGAACGTCCGTCAGGTTGCCGCTGACCTTGGCACGATAGACCTGCCCAATCTGTACGTCTGCCTTCTTCATCGTACAACTCCTTCCGCTAGGGGTTCACGCGTGCAGCTCTTCGAGGCTGCGTTGGATCTCGGTGGTGGGGAAGCCGGAGAAGAACGCCAGCAGGTCCTTCAGGCCGTCGCGGACATGGGCCAGCGAGCCCAGCGTCGCCCAGGTCGTCTCGTCCTGCTCGTCTCTCCCCAACTCGCACTCGAACCAGTCCAGCAGGGCGGCGATGTCCGCCCGCGCCCGCTTGCACCGGTCCGTCAGGTCGTTCTTGGTCTGCTCGTTCGTCATGGTGGTCGTCTCCCGTCAGTGGCTTTGGACGATGGTGATCTGGAACTTGCTGCCGTCGGCCAGCGTGACGACCAGCCCGGCGTTGCCCGTGAGGACTCCGGCCTCGGCGTACGTGCGGACCTCCGTTGCATCGGCCATCTCGTCAGGCAGCCCGGCGTCCTGGCGGTCTTGCTCGTCCATGAAGTGCAGCTCTTCCAGCAGCGTCTTGAGGGCGTCTTGGAATTCGGTCTCGTTCAAGGGGGTGTCTCCTCAGGCGTGGTGTTTGGCGGCGGCGATCCCGGCGGCGTACGCGCGTTCCAGGATGGCCTGGATCTCCCACACGGCCAGCGTGTGGAAGTCCTCCTCGTCGCTGTGGCGGGACTCGAGCGTGGTGAGTTCGAGTTCCTCCCGAGCGATCCGTTCCAGCGTGCTCTGCATGTCTTTGCGCTTGGCCATGGTGGCTCCTTTTCAGTCCGCGAAGCGTTGCAGCTCGCGGTAGTAGTCGTTGATGTCGCTGTTGGGCCCAGTGCGGCCCTCGAGCTGGTCCAGCAGGCATTCGGCCATCGACCACTGGTCGTCCTCGTCGTTGGCCTGGACGTGGTGGGTCCGTTCCCCGGCCGGCAGCATGATCGTCACGTCGATGTAGTCGCTGCCGTCCTTGCGGCTGATCCGGGCGAAGGCCCGCGGGAGGGCCATCCCGTCGTCGGTGCTTCCGGCCAGTTCGATGCTCGTAATTCGCATTCTTATCTCCTTACCATGCCTTGCGTTACAGACACATGGAGCCATGTTTTCGCCAAGGCATCAAGGCAATTAAGTGCTTTTCTTGAAAGAACTTGCAGCCTCTCGTAAGTGACCATGAGCCAAAGACATGACACCCCGAAATCGCTGAAGATCACGGCCATTCCCGTGGCGGATGCGGCCCGTGTTCTGGCCTCGGCGTACAAACGCCGCGTGACGGAAGAGCAGGTCCGCCAGATCGCTGAACGCGGCGGCCTGATCCGAGCCGACGGGACGATCAACCTGCTGGAATACGCCGCGTACCTCGTGCGGGAGCTGGCCCATGGAAGCGATTAACCCGCGCCGGCTGAAACCCGCCGTACTGGCCCGGCTGCTGAACTCGGCCGGATTGGGCGAGGTGATCAGCGAACGGCAGCTCCGCCGCCACCGCAACCGGGCCGGCTACACCATTGGCGACTCGCGGACGGTGGACCTGTTTCGCTACGCCGCCTGGCTGACGCTCGAGTACTTCAAGCCCAAGCCCGGGCCGGCCAGCTACGACGAGGTCAAGCGACGCCAGGCCGAGCGCAACGCGGCGCTCGTCCGCAGCGCCCAGGACATCGGTGAGATCCCGGCCGTGGCCGACCCCGAGCGGAAGGCCCGCGCCGAGGAGTCGTTCCGCGCTTTCTGTGAGACGTACTTCGCGGACGTGTTCTACCTGCCATGGTCGGATGACCATCTTCGTGTGATCGACAAGATCGAGAAGGCCGTTCGTACGGGCGGTCTGTTCGCGATGGCCATGCCCAGAGGTTCAGGTAAGACGGTGGGTTGCCAGACGGCCGTGCTCTGGTCGGCGCTGATCGGCGCCACGCCGTTCGTCTGCCTGATTGCCGCCAGCGCCGAGCGGGCCCGGGACCTGCTGGAGACGATCAAGGTCTGGCTGGAGACGAACCCGCTGCTGCATGCCGACTTCCCCGAGGTCACGTACCCGGTGCAGTGTCTGGAGCGGATCACGAACCGCCAGAAGGGCCAGAAGCACAACGGCGAGCCCACACGCATCGAGTGGGCGTCGGATCGGATCGTGCTCCCCACCATCGAGGGCTCGAAAGCGTCGGGCGTGGTGATCTCCAGCAGCGGCATGAAGGGCTCGGAGATCCGCGGGCAGAACTACGCCCGCGCCGACGGCAAGGTGGTGCGGCCGCAGTTGGTGATGGTGGACGACCCGCAGACGACCGAGTCGGCCTGGTCGCCATCACAGAGCCAGCGGCGCGAGGCTGTGCTTGCTGGCGACGTGTTGGGCATGGCCGGACCGGGCAAGAAGATCGCCGGCCTGATGGCCTGCACCGTGATCCGCCCGGGCGACATGGCGGACAACATCCTCGACCGCGACAAGCACCCGGAGTGGCAGGGCGAGCGGACGAAGATGGTCTATGCCTTCCCGGCCAACGAGAAGCTCTGGGCGAAGTACGCAGAGCTTCGGGCCGACTCGCTGCGCAACGACGGGGATGGCTCGGAGGCAACCGAGTTCTACCGGGCCCACCGCGAGGCGATGGACGCCGGCTCCGTCGTGGCCTGGCCGCAGCGACACAACGACGACGAACTGTCGGCCATTCAGCACGCGATGAACCTGAAGCTCCGCGACGAGGGCGCCTTCTTCGCCGAGTACCAGAACGAGCCCATCGTCGAGGCCGAGGGCGAGGAGATGCTCTCAGCCGAGGCCATCGCCGCCAAGCTCAATGGCTACCGGCGTGGGGAGATCCCCATCGGCTGCAGTCACCTGACCATGTTCATCGACGTGCAGCAGAAGGTGCTGTTCTGGCTGCTGGCAGCCTGGGAGGAGAACTTCACGGGCTACGTTGTGGACTACGGCACCTGGCCGGACCAGAAGCGCCCGTACTTCGCCCTGCGCGATGTGCGTTCCACGCTGAGCCGTGCGGCGCCCAGCGCGGGCATGGAGGGCCAGATCTACGCGGGCCTGGAGAAGTTCACCGCCGAAAAGCTCTCCCTGGCCTATCGCCGCGAGGACGGGGCCGAGATGCGCATCGATCGTTGCTTGGTCGATGCTAATTGGGGCCAGTCGACCGACGTGGTCTACCAGTTCTGCCGCCAGAGCCCGCACGCCGGCATCCTGCTGCCCAGCCATGGCAAGTACGTCGGCGCGTCGAGCATCCCGTTCAGCGAGTACAAGCGGAAGCGCGGTGACCGCGTCGGCCACCACTGGCGCATCCCCAACACGATCGGCCGACGGCAGGTTCGCCACGTGCTGGTGGACACGAACTACTGGAAGAGCTTCGTCCATGCCCGCCTTGCCGTGGCGATGGGGGATCCGGGCTGCCTGTCGCTGTTCGGTCAGGACGACAATGTCCACCGCCTGTTGGCCGACCACCTCACGGCCGAGTACCGCGTCCAGACGCTTGCCCGGGGCAGAACCGTCGACGAGTGGAAGCTTCGGGCCACGCGGCCCGACAACCACTGGCTCGACTGTCTGGTGGGCTGTGCCGTGGCGGCCAGCGTGCAGGGCGCCGGCCTGCCCGGCGTGGGCACGTCCTCCGTACGGACGAGGCCTCGGCTGAAGCTCTCGAACCTACAGCGGAGGGCGCGGCCATGACCGAATCCCGCACCAAGACCAAAGAGGACTATGGGCTGGTTTGCAGGTCATGTGGTTGCCGGCACTTCCGGGTGGTGTACACGCGGCCCGCACGAGGGAACCGCGTCCTGCGCCGACGGGAGTGTCGGCATTGCGGCAGGAGGATGACAACATGGGAGAGCGTTGGAGGATTCTAGATGTCAATGGCACCAGTCGGCGCGCACAGACACGGGGGACTTTATCCGGCCTCAAGTTGTGCGGCGGTCTTCTGAGTGACGCTCGCAGGGCCCTTTGCTTGCGGCAGCCAAATCTGTCCGATTCCGGATCACCCCAGGGCCTCTTCTCCCGGTCCATCGTCCAACACTTCCCGCAGCTTTCTTGCCAGATCAGATGTGGAGAACGGCTTCTGCAGGAAATAAACGCCTTCGTCCAGGACACCATGGTGGGCAATGACATTCTGTGTATAGCCGGACATGAACAAGCACCGAAGGCCCGGATGGCGCCCTTCGAGCCGTTGCTGCAACTCCCGGCCGCTCATCTGCGGCATGATCACATCGGTGACCAGCACATCGAGCCCGTCCGGATGCTCTCGGGCCAATCGCAGGGCCTCCTCGGGACACGAGGCGGGCAGCACCGTGTACCCGAGATTCTCCAGCACCTGTCGACCGAATTCCAACAGCCCCGGTTCATCTTCGACCAGGAGCACGGTCTCCGAGCCGGTGGGCAGGTTGCCTTGCCTGGCCATCCTTCGGGACGACTCACGACCCTCGGTTGCCGCGGGCAGGTAGATTCGGACGGTCGTTCCCTGCCCCGGTTCGCTGTAGACGTTGATGAACCCCTCGTTCTGCTTGACGATTCCGTACACGGTCGCCAGGCCCAATCCGGTGCCCTTGTCCTTGTCCTTGGTCGTGAAGAACGGCTCAAAGACCTGAGCCAAGGTCTCGTGATCCATGCCCGTGCCGTCGTCGCTGACGGCGAGCATTTCGTATCGCCCCTCGCGAAAGCCCCGGTGTGTGCGACAATATTCCTCATCGAACTCAGCGTGGTTGCTCTCGATGGTGATCTTCCCGGTGCCGTCAATGGCGTCACGGGAATTGACTACCAGGTTCGCCAGGATCTGGTCGATCTGCGAGGGGTCGATTCTGACCAAGCACTTGCCCGCGCAGGGCTGCCAGAGCAGGTCAATGTCCTCCCCGATCAGGCGATTCAGCATCTTCAGCAAGTCGGAAACGGCGGCATTGATGTCCAGCACCACCGGAGCGACCACCTGTTTGCGGGCGAAGGCAAGCAGCTGGCGTGTCAGGTCGGCCGAGCGAGCACCGGCCCTGTGGATTTCCTCGAGTTTCGCGCGGAAAGGATGGTCCTTCCCGACCTCGTCCAACAGCATGTCCGAGTAGCCCAGGATCATCTGGAGCATGTTGTTGAAATCGTGGGCGACGCCACCGGCCAGGCGTCCCACCGCCTCCATCTTCTGGGCTTGGGCAAGCTGCTGTTGGAGCTGTTTCTCGGTCTCTTCGGCCTGCTTGCGGTCGGTGATATCGGCGATGAACCCCTCCAGAACGGTCTGGCCTTGGGGGCCTGCCTTCGTGGGACGGCCTCGCTCCCAGACCCAACGCACCATTCCGGACTTGTCCTGAATGCGATACTCCAGTACGAAGGCCTCGCCCGTCCGCACCGCGGCCTGCACGGTTTCCCATACCGTGTGCCGATCATCTGGATGGATCAGTTCCACGTAATCGACGGCGCCCTCGTGCAGCAACTCTTCGGCGGTGTATCCCGTAAGGGGCAGGCAGCCCTCGCTGACGAAGTCCATCGGCCAGTTCGGATGGCAGAGGCAGCGGTATGCCATGCCGGGCAGATTGCCCATCAGCGTCTGCAACCTCCGCCGGCTTTCTTCCAACGCATTCTCCGCCTGTTTGCGATTGGTTACATCATGAATGATGGAGTACAGCAGGTCTCGTTGCTCCACGCGAATGGGTCCGCTGAAGACCTCGACATCCCGCGTCGATCCATCCGCCAGACGGTGCTGGAACTCGAAGTGGTTCCGCCGAGACTGCCGCGCCTTGGCCATCTCCTCTCGAATCGCCGGAGTATTCATGGTGTTGATCTCCATGACCGGCTTGCCCACCAGTTCCTCTCGCGTCCACCCGTAGAAACGGACTGCCGCCGGATTGGCATCCACGATCTCGCCACTCTCGGGATCGATCAGCATCATCATCGCGTGGTTGTTCTCAAAAAGGCTTCGGTACCGCTGCTCCTGCTCGCGCAGAGCGTCTTCGGCCTCCTTGCGCGGGGTGATGTCCTCCATCGCCCCCACGATGCCGATGGTCTGACCTCGCTGTCCCTGCAGCGGAGCGACGGCCAGGCTCGCCTCGAACAGCGTGCCGTCCTTTCGCCGACGGACCAGTTCCATGCCCGTGAACGACTCACCCGACGCCACGCGACGACGCAACCGGGCGAACTCCTCCCACTTGTCTTCCGGCACGATGGGCAGTGGTTTGCCCAAGACTTCCTCTTCGCTCCATCCGAACAAGCGTTCTGCGGATTCGTTCCAGGTCAGAACCGTTCCGTCCATGTCCACGCTGTACAACGCCAGCGGGGAGCACGAGATCATTGCTTGCTGAAGTGCTTCACTTTCCCTGGCTCGCTGCTCCGCCTCGCGCCGGCGGTGGCCTTCCAGGAAGACCTGGGCGACCACCAGAAACCCCAGGGGGTAGAACAGCATGACCGTCGGGCCGACCTCGCGGAGCACCTGCCAGCCTTTGCCCTCCGGGAGCAGCAGCTGCAACGCCAGCATCCCGGCATGCACGGCCAGGCCAAACGCCCAGAGCCTCGGCCAGCTGACCCATCGCTCACTGCGCCGGCGCAGGAAGTACAGGCCCATGCCCAGGCCGGTCGCCTCGACAATTACCAGCACACCCACCAAGGCTCCCATGCCACCTAGATGGAGGCGATAGGCTCCCGCGACCATGGCCGCTATGCCTCCGGCCAGGGGTCCGCCGAACAGGCCGGCCAAGCTCAGGACGACAGATCTCGCGTCGTAGATGACCCCCGGCGCGAATCGCATTGGTGTCATCATCCCTGCTACGCAGGCAACCCCGAAAAGAGCCCCGGCCGTCAGGTGGTACAGCAAGGGCCAACGTGCCATGCGGCGGGCCAGCATCTGCAGGCCCACAGCCAAGGCCACCAACAACGCTACGTTCTGGATCAGTTCGAGCATCATAGTAAAGAGTATCCTGGACAGGCACTACCCGATGGCCGCCGTCCACCTTTGTAGCGATTCTAGCAACCATCGAGAGGCAGGCAACCCCTTACCTGGGTTCACGGCGAGGCATCCCCACCGCCTCGATTTGCCGCTCTGAGGTCTACATGTGGAACATTCTCTCCCTTGGGATGGGTTTTTCGTGACCTAACGGTGCGCCCTCCTCGCGACGGCATAGGTAACTAGTGTCAGGGCATTGCCCTCTGCTGGGAACCTGTATGGCCGACGACCTCGACAACTCGATCAAGACTAACGCAGCCGGGCCCAAGCGCGCCCGTGGTGACGCCGGCGAGATGGAGCAGCACCCGCTGACCGACCAGATCGCCGCCGACAAGTACCTCGCCAGCAAGACCGCCGCCAAGGGCAAGGGCCTGGGCATCAAGCTCGCGAAGATCTCGCCGGGAGGGACCGTCTGATGTGGCCGTTCCGCAAGAACAGGAAGGCCCGCCGGTCACTCCCGGCGACGATCCGTGCCCGGTTTGACGCGGCACAGACGACCGCCGAGAACGCCCGTCACTGGGCGATGGCGGATTCGCTGTCGGCCGACGCCGCCGGCTCGGCCGACGTTCGCCGCAAGCTCCGCCAGCGCAGCCGCTACGAAGTGGCCAACAACAGCTACGCCAAGGGCATCATCCTCACGCTGGCCAACGACGCCATCGGCACGGGGCCCCGACTTCAGCTTCTCAGCGGCGATGCCGAGACCAACCGTCGCGTCGAGGCTGCCTTTGCCCAGTGGGCCAGAGCCGTCGACCTGGCCGGCAAGCTGCGAACGATGCGGCTGGCCAAGAGCACCGACGGTGAGGCGTTCGCCGTGCTGACGGCCAACCCGAAGGTCGACTCGCCCGTGATGCTGGACCTGCAGCTCGTGGAGGCGGATCGCGTGGCCTCGCCGGTCATGTCACTGTTGCCGACGGCCGGGGACATCGACGGCATCACCCTCGACGCCTGGGGAAACCCCCGCACGTACACGATCCTGCGCCAGCACCCCGGTGACCTGGTGGCGTGGCAGACGCAGTATGACCTGGTGCCTGCAGGCGCCGTGATCCACTGGTTCCGGCCGGATCGGCCGGGCCAGCACCGGGGCATCCCGGAGATCACGCCGGCGCTGCCTCTGTTCGCCCAGCTTCGCCGCTACACGCTGGCGGTGATTGCTGCCGCGGAGACGGCCGCGGACTTCGCGGCCGTGCTGTTCACCGACGCTCCGGCCAATGGCGAGGCCCAGGCCCTCGAGCCCATGGACGTGGTCGAACTCGAGAAGCGTATGGCCACCGTCCTGCCCGACGGCTGGCGGCTGGGGCAGGTGGATGCCCAGCAGCCGACGACCAGTTACGCTGAGTTCAAGCGGGAGATCCTCAACGAGATCGCCCGCTGCCTGAACCTGCCGTACAACATCGCCGCCTGCAACTCCTCGGGTTACAACTACGCCTCCGGCCGGCTGGACCACCAGACGTACTTCAAGTCCATCCGCGTCGAGCAGGCCCATCTGGCCGAGTCCGTGCTGGACCGCATTCTGGCCGCCTGGCTCGACGAGGCCATGCTCACGTCGGAGTTGTCCTCACTTCGCACAATGCCAAGTGTGCCACACCAGTGGTTCTTTGACGGCACGGAGCACGTCGACCCCGCCAAGGAGGCCAACGCCCAGGCCACTCGCCTGGCGAGCAATACCACCACGCTCGCGGCGGAGTATGCCCGCCAGGGCAAGGACTGGGAGACCGAACTTCGTCAGCGAGCGAAGGAACGCGAACTCATGAAGGAACTGGGGCTGAGCGACACGCAACCCCAGCCAGGCAGTCAGGAGAACGACACGGATGTCGAAGAGCGCGAAGAAGAAGACCGCCAAGAGTCAGCCCAAGCCGCCTGAGTACCTCGAGATGCGTGCGCCGCTTCACATCGAAGCGGCCGGCGAGGCAGACGGCAAGCAGATGCCCCGATTCCGCATGGTCGCCTACACCGGCGGCGTGATGCGGATCACCGGCTTCCCGCACCCGGTCGTGGTCGATCTGGAAGGCCTGGCCATCGAGCGGCAGGACATTCCCGTTCGCCTGGACCACAACCCCCGGCAGGGCGTGGGCCATACCCAGCGCGTGGTGATCGAGAACGGCCAGATCATCGCCGAGGGCCTGGTCAGCCGCGACACGTCCTGGGCCCGGGACGTCGCCAAGAGCGGCGTCAACGGCTTCCCCTGGCAGGCCAGTATCGGCGCGGCCGTGATCGACGCGGAGTTCGTGCCCAACGGCAGCACCGTCACCGTCAACGGCCGGCCGTTTGCCGGGCCGCTCCACGTGGTCCGCAAGGCCACCCTCAAGGAAATCTCGTTCGTCGACAGCGGCGCGGACGCGGCCACGTCGGCCCGCATCGCCGCCCAGAACAAGGAACAGGAAGTCATGGAAGACAAGAACACCAGCACCCAAGACGACGCCCAGCAGGAAGCGGGGCAGGATGATGCCCAGGACCAGGCCGCTGATGCCCGTCGAACCGGCGCGGAGACCGAGACCCCGGCGAAGGAGACCCAGCCCGAGGCTTCGGCGCCCCAGACTCCCTCCGCCGTCCATGCGTCCGCCGCCGAAGACACCGGCAGCGACGCCGTGACGCGGATGCGTCAGACCATGGCCGCCGAGACGAGGCGCGTGGAGGCCATCCGCAAGATCTGCGCGGGTAAGCACGCCACCATCGAGGCCCAGGCCATCGAGGACGGCTGGGACACCACGCGGTGCGAGCTCGAAGTGCTCCGCGCCTCCCGGCCGCGCGTGCCCGCCGCCGCGTCCCAGTCCCGCGCCACCAGCCCCCAGGTCTTCGAGGCCGTGGCGCTGATGGCCAGCGGGCTGCCCCATTCCCGGGTCGAGGCGATCTATGCCGAGCCGGTCCTGGACGCGGCTGACAAGCTGCGCGGTGTGGGCATCCAGGAGTTCTGCGAGATGGCCTCGGGCCGGCAGCTGCCGCGTTTCCGGCGGGACGCCTCGGGCTGGCTGCAGGCCGCGTTCAGCACGACCAGCCTGCCGGGCATCCTCTCCAACATCGCCAACAAGATGCTGCTGGAGGGGTACAACTACATTGAGGATGCCTGGCGGAGCATCGCGAAGATTGCCTCCGTCAACGACTTCAAGGAGCACACCCGCTACCGGATGACCGGCAGCTTCCAGTTCCAGCAGGTCGGCCCCGACGGGGAACTCAAGCACGGTCAGCTGGGCGAGCAGCAGTTCGGCCAGAAGGCCGACACCCACGGCATCATGTTCGCCCTGACGCGCCAGATGATCATCAACGACGACATGGGCGCGTTCACGGACATCCCGCGACAGATCGGCATGGGTGCGGCCGAGGCGATCGCCGACGCGGTCTGGGGCCTCTGGCTGCGGAATCCGACCCAGTCGGACGGCAAGGCGTTCTTCCAC
>Ga0180432_10001919_pt1 | contig 32002 bp, 29 predicted proteins | sample SS_ome_10_FD_132414 | JGI IMG/M metagenome (GOLD analysis project Ga0180432, IMG submission 132414) | Hypersaline lake sediment archaeal communities from the Salton Sea, California, USA - SS_1_MS_2 metaG | ecosystem: Environmental > Aquatic > Non-marine Saline and Alkaline > Hypersaline >...
GCTCCCCCACTGGCGAAAGGCCCTGATGTCGTCCAGGCTGATGTCGTACCCGCACAGGTGAAGCAGGGCGTAGAGCAGCATGGATCCGTGGCCTGCGGACAGGATAAACCGATCCCTCCCGGGCCACACCGGGTCTGTGGGGTCGAATCGAAGAAACTTCGCAAACAGGGTATAGGCCATGGCCGCGGCGCCCATGGGCATCCCCGGATGGCCGGATTTCGCCTGTTCCACCGCGTCCACCGCGAGCATCCTGATGGTATTGATGCTCATGACCTCGATTAGAGCCTTATCCTTGCCTTTCATGCAATTACCTCCATAGCGTCGTCATCTTCCACCGCCAGGTGCGCCGCGCCGATGAGCTGAACGGCGGGGTTGGTGATCACCCACACCGGCACCCCCTGCAGGTAGTCGGAAAGCCTCCCCTTGTCCAGAAACGATTCGATAAAGGGGCCGTCGGTCAGCGCCGGGAGGATTTTCGGGGCGATCCCCCCGCCGATATACACACCACCGTCGGCCATCAGCATGAGCGCCATGTTCCCCGCCTCCGCCCCGTAGGCGGAGACAAACATGCGAAGGGTGAGAGCCGCTATCTCGGACGTCCCGTCCATGCCGCTTTTCGTGATGACCTGGTTCGGGTCCCCGGGCATCTCCCCCGGGGGGAGGGAAACATCATGCGCCCCGACCCCTCCCAGGAGACGCTCCACCTCCGGGTCCGGCTCCGCCCGGCCGGTATCCCTCAGAAACTCGTAGATATTGCGAATGCCGCCGCCGGAGATCACCCGCTCCTTGCTGACGTGCCCGTAGCGGTCGCGGAGATATGTAAAAAGCGCCGTCTCCTCGTCGTTTCGGGGTGGATAGTCCGCATGTCCCCCCTCCGAGGGACGGGGCGTCAGCACCGTGTCGACCCCCCGTTTCACGGGGATCAGATACGCCTCTCCCAGGCCGGTGCCCGCGGCGACGATGGCCGCGGTCTTCTTCGGGCGTCCTCCCCGGTAGTCCTTCGGGTGCAGACACACCAGGTCCACATCATCAAGGTGCGGTGTCCCCGCAGCCAGGGCCACCAGGTCGTTGACCAGACGCGCCCGATCGACGCCCACCATCCGGGCGATATCGTCCTCCTCGATGCGCCACGAGAGGTTGGTCACCAGGACTATTCCATCCCGGACCGGTCCCGCCGCCGCCACGCAGGCGCGGTCGATCGATTCGCCTCCATCGAGAAAATCGGTGACGATATCACCAAAGGAGTCGAAGTCGCTGTTCGAATAGTCATGCCGGCGGACCATCTCCGGGCCGCCCGACCCTTCGGTGAAGAGGGCGAGCCGGGTGGTGGTGCCGCCGATATCTGCGGTAAAAATCACGGCGTCACGTGAAAACCGAGCGGTACGTATCCGCTCGATGATGAATTCGAAAAAATTTAGGTATTCAATCCTTTTCACCAAATGATAGCATACCTGACAATCTTGGCAAGGGAAAATATCCGAAAATCCGAATCCGACGATTCGTGGGCGAAAAATACGAATAAATATATATTTTGTGTCAAAAAAAACAGAGGAATATGATAAAAAAATTCTTGTTTTTGTTTCCTTTCGGGAAAAAAACATGCTACAATGTCGCCCACAAATAACATTGTTATGTGAGCGAACGAGGTTTTGAGCATGACAGGATCCTACAAAGTCTTTGAGATCGAAAAGAAGGAAAAGTACGCCTGGCTATTCATGAACCGGCCGGAGAAGCTCAACGCATGCGATCCCGACTTCTGGAGGGAGGCGATTGACGTGATGGAGGAGCTGGACCGGGACGACGACGTGCGGGTGGTCATCCTTGCGGGAAAGGGGAAAGCCTTCACCGCCGGCATCGACCTGATCGGCATGGCCGGCGAGGTGACGGGCCTCACCGAGCCCGGAATCATGGGCAGAAAGCGGATGAAGCTCGTCAAGGATATCCTCAGGCTTCAGAAATCCATCACCGCCTTCGAGACATGTAGCAAGCCGGTGATCGCCGCAATCCACGGTCACTGCATCGGCGCGGGCGTGGACCTCATCACCGCCTGCGATATCCGCCTCGCCTCGGAAGACGCCAGCTTCTCGGTGAGAGAGGCCCGGATCGCCATCGTCGCCGACGTGGGCACCCTGCAGCGGCTCCCCCGGATCGTCGGAGAGGGCTACGCCAAGGAGATGACCTACACAACCCGGGATTATTCGGCCCGGGAGGCGCACGACATGCACCTGGTCAACCACGTCTACCCGGATCAGAAGGCGCTGTACGCCGCCGCCGAGGAGTTGGCCCAAGAGATCGCGGACCAGTCCCCCCTGGCGGTCATGGCCGCCAAGGACGTCATCCACTACTGCCGGGACAAATCGGTGGACGACGGCCTGACGTATGTCGCCCAGAAGAGCGCGAATATCCTCCCCTCCCAGGACCTCTTCGAGGCGCTCACCGCCTTCGGGGAGCGGAGAAAACCGGATTTCACCGGGGAGTGATCGAGCGGAATCTATCTACGATGATGTTTCGTTATTTATAAAGAGGTACTTCTATTCGTCGACCCCGCATCACCGGGGTTGACCGCAAGAGGAGGGAATTATGTCTGTTGAAATCGTGAAGGCCCGGCTCTTTCTCTACGCCGTGCTTCACCTGTTCGAAGAGCTCGCAAAAAGGGATGCGGAAGCACAGAAAATCATCAAGGAACACTCCGGCGTCATCCAATTCAAGGCGCCCGGCGATCTGTCTGCCCAGGTGGAAATCACCCCGGACGGCGTGGTGGCCACCCCCGGTACAGACAAAAAGCCGACCGTCAGTCTGTTTTTGCCCAGCGTCTCCATGTTGAATAACCTCTTCGAAGGGGGATTCGCCCTGCCCATCCCGGTCAAGGGGCTCTTGAAAATGGGCCTGGTGATGAAGGGTTTCGATCCCCTGGGAAAACGGCTGGAAGCCTACATGGACAACGTGGAAAATCCCCCCGGCGGCAAGAAGGGAAAAGAGATGGTGGCGTCCCTTTTGATGACGGCCGCCATATTCGGCGCGGCCCAGGTGGGCAACGCCGATGAATCCGTCAAGGATGTCGTCAAGAAGATACCGGACGGCATCGCCCACCTGGAGATCAAGGGCGGTCCATCGATCTACCTGAAAAAGGAGGGGATGACCTTCACCGCCGCCAAGGGAACGCCGGACGACTACACGGTGTACCTCGGATTTAAGGATTATGACATCGCCTACGGCATGTTCACCGACAACCTCGACCTGATGGCCGCCATCAATCTGGGAGACATCGACCTCTCCGGATCGCTGGCGATGGTGGAACAGCTTGCGGTGCTTATGGAAAAGGCGGGAGCCTACCTGGAATAATTCGGAACGGGAGGACGAGGGAGACATATCATGAAGGGTTACGAAGAAAAATATAAGAAATCCCTGGAAATATATAAGCGAGCCGTCAAGGTGATCCCCCAGGGTATCTACGGCCACCACACGCCGGTCATCACCGGGCCCCTGGCCTCTCCCTATTACGTGGAGAAGACCAAGGGATGCCGCTACTGGGACGTCGACGGCAACGAGTACATCGATTACATGTGTTCCTACGGGCCGATGGTCCTGGGATACAACCACGACGAGGTGGAGGAGGCAGCCGACGCCCAGCGGCGCAAGGTCAGCAGCTGCAACCACCCGGCGGAGGCGATGGTGCTCCTCGCCGAGCGCCTGACCGGCCTCATCCCCATGGCCGACTGGGCGGTGTTCGGGAAAAACGGCGCGGACATGACCAACCATTCCCTGTTGATCGCCAGAAAACACACCGGAAGAAAGAAGATCATCATGGCCAAGGGCGCCTATCACGGCACGGCCCCCTGGGCCCAGGGCGCCGGCCACGCCGGCATCATCGATGAGGACACCGAGAACCTTCTCTACATGACCTGGGGAGACCTGGAGGACTTCCGGCGACTCGTCAGGGAAAACCCGGACCAGGTGGCCGGTGTCATCCTTACGCCGTATCACCACCCCACATGGGCCGAGCAGCAGATGCCGCCCGACGGCTTCTGGGACGGCGTCAGGAAAACCTGCGACGACGAGGGCATTATTCTGATCCTGGACGACATCCGGGCCGGATTTCGCCTCCATATGCAGGGGTCCCATGAGCTCTTCGGCTTCCAGCCGGATATCGCCTGCTACTGCAAGGCCATCGCCAACGGACATCCACTGTCGGCCATGGTCGGGAGCGAAAAGACCAGGATCAGCTCCAGCAACGTCTTTTACACCGGGAGCTACTGGTTCGCCGCCGACCCGATGATGGCGTCTCTCAAGACCCTGGAGATTCTCGAGAGGGACAAGAGCATCGAGAAAATGCGCAAAATGGGCGATAAGCTCAAATCCGGCCTGGAGGAGATGGCCCAGGCCAACGACCTGGATATCTCCGTTACCGGTCCCCCGGCCACTCAATTCATGACCTTTGACGGTGATGTGAGCTTCAGGCGGAGCCAGCTCTTCGCGGCCGAGTCCATGAAGCGGGGGGTGTTCTTCCATCCCCATCACAACTGGTTCGTCTCCGCCGCCCACGAGGAAAAGGACATCGAGGAGTCGATCAACGTGGCCAACGACGCCTTCAAGAAGGTCAAGGAGGTCTTCGGGGCGAGTTAATCGAAGACGAAAGGTCCGACAACCCGCTCACGAGGACACTCTCACCATCAGAAACCCACAGAACGGACGCATCAATATCCTTCGATGCGTCCGTTTTTTTTTGTATATCACCCTTTGAACTTCACCGATTTTATAGGTATAATAGCTGAAACTCTTTATATAGAAATATATACTTTACACGGAGGCACTATTCATGACCCATAAAAACATTTCATGGAACACCACACAGGGAATCATCACCCTGACGGTCGGCGACCGAACGGAACGGCTGATACTCCAACGTCGGGGTTTCCTCCTGTCGTTCCTGGATGAGATTGAAAAGGTGGAGGGGAAAAACGCCGTCACCATGACCCTCCGCTCCCTGCTGACGGCCCTGGAGTCGCCCAAGGCCGATGCTGATACGCCCTCCTACGATCACGTCCGCGCCGCCAACGATGAAGCCATCCTGCCGATTTCCCCGGACGACTCGAATATCCCGGACCTCTTTCAGTGGGACGGGAAAACCAGGGACCTGATCGCCTTCGGGAACACCCCCTTTTCCATGATGCCCCTTCAACTCCTCCAGACGTTCAAGGACGTCTCCATCTCCATCCTCACCGAGCAGGGCGCCCGGGCGATATTGAATACCGTTACCCGCCGGGCCGGATTCGCGGTGGGGCAGCGGGCAATGGACAACTATAAATGGCGCGACCTGGAAGGCGCCATGGCCTCCATGGACGGAGCGCTCTCCAACAGCTTTCCGTACCTGGGGTGGGGACGGACCCGGATCGCCACCAAAAAGGCGTCCGACGGTATGTATATGCTCTATTTGAAATGCTGGAACGCCTATGAATCCGACGGCGTCACGTCGAAAACGCCGACATGTTTCCTGTTTCAGAAATACCTGGAGGGTATGGGCGCCAAGATCGCCGAAACCTTTTCCGGCAACACCACCGAATCCCGGGAGGTGATGTGTACCGCCGCCGGAGACGAGTACTGCGCCTTCGCCATCAAGCAGAAGGAAAACGACGCCGGCCCCCTCGATTGGAAAGAGCTGGAAGATGAATGGCGGGAGCTGGACGCCCTGGCACTGAAGCCGGAATAGTCAAGGGGAGTCGAACCGCCCCATCAGGCTCCGCACGACTCGCTCACATTTCACATTTCTGTTTTATTCAGTATATCGGGACGACCAACTCATGGGCTCGCCCCGGTTTTTTTCTCGGCTGCTCCGCTTCTTTCCGATCCCCATGCCGCCCGTTCGTCGGGCATGCGCACACGAATCCAATAAAAAATAACATAATGTTTATATTATCTTCACACTTCTCGATTACAGTACAGGACAATAAGAGGGAACAGGAAACCCCACACACAAGCCCTTTTCATACCTCATTCCTCTATTTGGGCGTCTTCGACCGCTCTGGACCGGCGAAGCAAGACGCCCGTTTTTTTTTGCCTGCTTTTCAAAAAAACTGGTCATATCATGTCCCGTCATGCATAATGTGACAATACGTGCAGGCCGAGGACACCTCCTTCCGGCATTCCCACCATAGTCGTCCCCGCCGATGCAATCCCATCGTTTTTCTCTCTCAGTGTGGAGTCTTCTATGGAAAAATTCATGGCACAGGACAAACTCATGACCGCCACAGATGCGATCGAGCGCTTCGTGTCCGATGGCGACTCCTTCGTCTTCGCCAACTGCCTCTACTGCATGCCCCTGGCGCTGACCCATGAGCTCATTCGCCAAAAGAAGCGAAACCTCATGTGCTTTCAGCAGGGCGGTATAGAGGAAATCGATCAATTGGTGGAATCGGAGGTGATCGATCGGCTGGTGCTGGCCTACAACTTCCGATCCGGCGGCACTCGACTGGTCTCACCCCTGGACCGGGCGATCAAGGAGCGCGGCCTTCTGGTGGAGGAGATGACAAACCATACGCTGCTGTCGATGATGAAGGCGGGCGCCATGGGCTATCCCTTCATACCGGTCATGAGCGGCATACGGGTGACCGACGTGGTCAAGCGACAAGGATTTCTCAAGGGCGATCGCTTCGCCGAGGTGGAGGACCCCTTCAGCAAAAACCCGGTCCTCGTGGTCAAGGGGTATAATCCCGACTTCGCCCTGATACATGTACAGCGGGCGGATAGATCGGGAAACGGCCAGCTCTGGGGTGCGATGATCAACTCCAAGTGGGCGGCCCTGGCCTCAAAACGGGTGATCCTTTCCGCCGAAGAGATCGTAGACAGCGACATCATCACGTCATCCCCCCACCTGACGATCGTCCCCGCCCACAAGGTGGCGGCGGTAGTACACGCCCCCTGGGGCGCCCACCCGTCGGAGGTTGCCGGTCACTATGATTATGACATGCTGTTTCGCGTGTTGTTCTTCGCGTCCGCATCATCGTCCGATGGGCTTCGCGCCTGGATGGACGAGTGGATCCACGGCGTTCCCGACCGGGATGCGTACATCGAGCAGTACAGGAAAAAATTCGGCGCAGATACACTGGCGGAGCTGCTGCCCCAGCGTTTTGAGAGCACCCCCGCCGATTACGGGTTCCCGTTCACCCGGGTCTGGAACGAGAATGATTATTCAAACCAGCTTGGCATGAGCATGGAGGAATTCGTGGCGATGCTCGACGAGAAAGGAGTGCTGATCAATGGCGGTTAAATTTACCATAGACGAACTGATAGTCTCCCGGGCGTCAAAGGAGATCAAAGACAACGAGATGGTGGTCATTGGCCAGGGCATCCCCATGGCCGCGGGAGTGCTGGCCCGGGCGACCCACGCCCCGAACTCCGTTATCCTGACCGAGGCGGGGATATACGGCATGGATCCCTTCAAGGTACCGCTGCACATCGCCGATGTGAGCTGCACCAGGGGATTCCTCTACTCCTGCGACATGGTCGACATCTTCACCACCGTCGTGAACAGGGGGTACGTCGACGTAACGTTCCTCGGGGTGGGGCAGATCGACAAATTCGGTAACATGAACAGCTCGTATATCGGCGATCCCGACAACTTCACCATCCGCATGATGGGGGCCGGCGGGGCGCCGGAATTCGTAGGGTACGCGAACAGGGCGGTGCTGACCATGCGGGGCGGGGAGTTCGTCGAAAAGCTGGACTACTTCACCTCCCCCGGCTACGTTGAAGGCGGCGACTCCCGCTACAGGGCGGGTATGCCCGAGGGATCCGGCCCCAAAGTACTGATCACCACCAAGGGGGTTTTTCAATTCGACGACGACACCAAGGAGATGTACCTCGCCGGGCTCCATCCGAACGTCACGGTGGAGGAGATACGAAAGGACATACCCTGGGATCTGAAAATCGCCGATTCCCTGGAGACCACCCCCCTCCCCACGCCCGAGGAGCTGGACATCATCAGGCGCTTCTCCCCCGAGATATCCATGGGGAGAAAACTGCAGATCGAGACCATCGGCGCTCGGATAGGACGTCTGTTTGCAAAAGTCGCCGAGGAACAGAGCGGCGACGGATGATGCTTCAAACGCGTCCGCACCCCTGATCGGAAATACCGCGATGCAGAGAGGAACCAATGAGCGACACGTATAAAATCATCGACGCCCTGTGTTACATCCCCACGGAAGAGGTGGTCCTGGACTTGATCGCCTCCCTGCCGCCCCAGATGGCACGATATTTGAAAAATGTCTTCGGCCCCCGGGTGTCTCCGATTTTGGGGATTGAGCCCGATGAGCTCTTTCGGATGAAAAAAGAGATGACCCAGGACGAGCTCAAGGAAGCCCTGGCCCCGAAGATGAAGATACTGGCCACCGACCCCGAAACCTTTATTTCAAGCCTCGACGAGATGGGCGTGGAAAAGGCGGTGATCTTCAACCTGGACGAGGAGACCCCCAGCGGCCTGGCGGGCCTCCCCAACGACTACTACGCAGGACTGGTCCGCCGCTTTCCGGAGAAGCTCGTCGGCGTGGCCGGCATCGACCCCCTCAAGGGGATGGACGCCTTTCGGGAGGTGCGGCGCTGTTACGACCTGGGTCTCCGGGGCGTCGCCATGCGCCCGTTCATGTTCGGCATCCCGCCGCACCACGCCAAGATGTATCCGATCTACGCCGCGTGCGTGGAAATGGACATCCCGGTCTGGTTTCACCTGTCCATCAACTACTCCACCAACACCATGGAGGTGGAGCGGCCCATATACGTGGACATCGTGGCCCAGGATTTCCCCGAGCTGAAGATCATCGCCGGACACGGCGGCTGGCCCTGGGTGGAGGAGATGGTCGCCGTTGCGTGGAGGAACGAGAACGTCTACATAGACATCGCCTCCTACATCCCGAAGTACCTCGACATGCCCGGCTCCGGCTGGGAGCCGCTGCTTCGCTACGGCAACTCCATCCTCCAGGACCGCATCCTGTTCGGCTCCACGTGGCTCTTCATGGGAATGACCATCAAGCAGCTGGCCGACGGGGTGATGGCATTGCCCCTGAAGGAGGAGGTGAAGCACAAATGGCTCTATCTGAATGCGGCCCGGCTGTTCGGCCTCGTATGACGTCCCATACGCCGCAGCGGTGACGCCTGTGCCGTCGTTTCCAGCGTACGACGGCGGGTGGACGACGCCGACGGCCGTATTCACTGATACCCTTTTTATATGACCGCCCCGAGCTCCTCGGGGCGGTCATATATATTCATCAACCGCCGTAATTTTCTTGCTTTTTCAGCTGATTGCTGGTAGATAGATATTCGTTTGTCTCACGGAGTTTTCGCCATCGACAGCGCCACGGAAAAAACCTTTCTCTCTCCCATGCGGCTTTTCCTCCTCTCCATGGGACTCTATGCCGTGCAGACGTTCTGGGGCTTCTCCATGGCCACCCTGCCGGTGCATCTTCTGGAAATCCTGGAGTCCGAAACCCGCACCGGAATCGTCATCGCCGCCGCGGGGTTGTTCGGCATGAGCATGCCGATCATCGCCGGGGCCCTGTCCGACCGCATCTCCACCCCCTGGGGCAAGCGCAAGCCCTTCATCATCTGCGGGTGGATCGTCGTGGTGACGATCCTTCTGGTGATGCCGTCCGTCAGCTCAGAGGATGTGATTATCCCCCTGGCGCTGCTCCTCTACGCCGCCTTCTTCGTGGCGATGGGGCCCTACTTCGCCCTTCTGCCGGACCTGGCCCCTCCCGAACAGCAGGGAACGGCGTCGGGGGTGATGTTCTTCGTGGGGGGCATCGGGGTAATCGCCTACCTCTTCTTCGGGGGAAGGGCCTGGGAGGCGAACCACGCGATACCGTTTTTCTGGGCGGCCGGGTCCATCGTCTTCGCCGTCGTTGTCATGTCCGTGGGCACCCGGGAGCCGAAACACCCGCCCGTGGTCCGAAAAACGGGGGACCTGTTGCGACGCATCATGACTGAGCGTCGGGCGGTCTCTTTCTACGGCGGCATGATATTGTGGTGGAGCGGTATATGGATGGCAAATTACTTTTTCGTCATCGCCATGCAGGGTATGTTCGGGGTCACCGTCCGGGAGGCGGTGCTGGTGCAGTTACTCTTTACCGTCTCGTATGTCGTCTTCGCCCTCCCCATGGGATACCTGGGCGTGAAGGCGGGCCAGAAGCGGCTCACCGCCGCGGGCCTGGTGCTTCTGGCCCTGGTCTTCTTCATCACCACCATCATCATGGATTTTCGCTTCGTCTATCCCCTGATGATCTTCGCCGGCGCCTCTTTCGCCATCATACTGGTGGTGGCCTATTCCTATTTCATCACCATTATCCCGCCGGAAAATACCGCCGGTTTCCTGGGGGTCTACATGGCGTGCCAGAACGGCGCCATCCTCATCGGTCCCGCCCTGGGTGGTTACATTGTCGAGACCTTCGGGCCAAGAGCCATGTATCCCTGCACCGGAATCCTGGTGCTCCTGGGGACCCTGTTTCTCTTCACCATTAAGGCCGGCCGTAGGAGCGCTTCCGAGTCAGTTCCTTCCTAGAAACCATCCTCATCGGTGATGAAAGCTCCCGAAAAACGACCCCGACCACGGCGCCATTCTCCCCGGTGCGTTGTTTCCAGAGAAGCACCGATGAGAGAGGGCGGTCGCCTGTCTTCCGGCCTACCGTCCCGATACCGCCCGGTAGGCGTATGCCAGCAGAAACAGGAGAAAATTGACCGCGACGATGGTCCCGCCGCTGGGAAGGCTCAGGTGATAGGAGAAGAATATCCCCCCCAGCACCGAGAGAACGGCGACACATGCCGAGAGGACCAGGCACCACGAAAAGGTGCGGGAAAGCTGGAGACTGGTAACGGCGGGAAGGATGACCAGGGACGATATCAGAAGCAGCCCCACCACCCGCATTCCGACCACCACGATGACGGCCGAGACAACCGTGAAGAAATAGTTATAGAAATTCACCCGGACGCCCATCGTCCGGGCCGATTCCTCATCGAACGTCACCGCGAAGAGGTCGTGATAGGCGGCGACGATGAAGCCGATCACCACCGCCGACACGGCGATAGAGACCCAGAACTCGCTTTTGCTGATGGTGAGAATACTCCCGAAGAGATAGCTCATCAGGTCGACGTTGTACCCCCCCGCCGCGCTGGCGATGATGATGCCCGCCGCCATCCCCACGGCCGAGACGATCCCGATGGCCACGTCCGCGTGCATCTTCACCCGCTCCTGGAGCTTGAGGATGCCCACCGACGACAGCACCGTGACCGCCAGGGACCACCAGAAGGGCTGGGCGCTGAACAACAAGCCGATCGCCACGCCTCCGAAGGCCACGTGGGTCAGCCCGTGGCCGATCAGCGCATAGCGGCGCAGCACCAGGAACACCCCCAGCACGCCGGATGCCGTCCCTACGAAGACGCCCGTGAGGATCGCCCGCTGGATGAATCCGCTTGCAAGGAAAGAAAAAAGCTCCGGGAATCGTCCCGCAAACTCGAATGCGTACATGAATCAATCGCCTCGATGGAAAATTACACGGTCACCCGCTTCACTCGTCGGCGTGCTGGTGACAGATAATATGCTGGGAGCTGCCGAAGTATTCCCCCATGCTGGGGGAGATGCAGAACTCCTCCCCGTTCCCGAAGAACAGCTGGGTCCTGTTGATGAAAAGTATCTTGTTGTTCTTGATTCCCATCCCCGTGATATCGTGATTGATCAAGAACACCGCGGTCCCCTGCCGGTTCAGCTCGTCAATCACCCGGAAAAACTCCTCCCGCACCCCCGGCTCCACCGCGGAGGTCGGCTCATCGAGGAAGATGATATCCGGCTTACTCACCAGCGCTCGGGCCAGGTATACCCGCTGGACCTGACCGCCGGAGAGCTCCCCGATGCGCTGCTTCATGATGCCGGCGATGCCGACCTGCTCGAACGCCCGCTCCACCCGCTTCTTGTCCCGGGCGTTCAGCCGCCGGGGAAAGGTCTTCTCCGAGAGGAGCCCCATCGCCGCCACCTCCATGGCCGAGGCGGGAAAAAACGGATCGAACCGGGAGACGGTCTGGGGCACATAGGCCACCCGCTCCCAGCGGCGGAAGACCTCAACGGGCCTCCCCAGGAGGAGGATCTCCCCCTGCCCCGGCTCCAGGATGCCCAGGGCAAGCTTCATGAGGGTGGTTTTCCCCGACCCGTTGGGGCCGATCACCCACAAGTAATCCCCCTGCCCGATGGTGAAGGTAATATCCTCCACCACCGGGTGGGCGTTGTACCCGAAGCCGACCCGACGCATCTCAAGCGCCGGGCCGGTTACGTTTCCTACCATCTATTCACATCCCACAATGAGTTTGAGGCCCTCGAGGTTTTCCTCCATGATGTCGATGAAGGTCGCCCCGCCGCCCAACAGGTTCCGGGAGACATTTCCCGCCGGATTCAAAGACACGATTTCGGCGCCGGTCTCCTCGCTGATGGTGCGGGCCATCCTTGCGTCGATCATCTCCTCGCCGACGATATATTTTATATCATGCTCGGTGATAAAATCCACCATTTCCACCAGCTCCCGGGGAGACGGCTCCGCATCGTGAGACGCCCCGAAGATCGCCCGATGTCCCAGGCCGTATCGATGGGCCAGGTATCCAAAGGCGAAATGCCCCGCCGACACGATCTCTCCGCCGGGGCACCCGGCCAGGGCGTCCCGGTACATCTGATCAAGGGCCTCCAGGGCGACGACGTATTCCGCCGCCCGCTCCCGGTAGATATCGGCGTGGTCCGGGTCGATCTTTTCGTATCCCTCCAGGATTTCGTTTACCTGTATTATCGCGTTATCGAAGTCGAGCCAGTAGTGGGGGTCATGCAACCCGTGGTGATGGTGCCCCTCCTCTTCCATCTCTTCCGTGTGGATATCGGGGTCGTGATTTTCTCCTTCTTCGGCATGCATATCATGCTCATGACCCTCATGCGCATCATGCCCCTCGGCATCGTGCTCGACATCACCGTCATGTTCGTGATGCCCCTCGTGCTCGTGAGCTTCCATCTCCCCGATCTCCATCAGCGTCACGCCGGTCGCCGCATTCACCACCAGAAGCTCAGGGCTCTCGATCCCCGCCAGCACGTCCTCCACCCAGGGCTCCAGGCCGGCGCCGCTGTAGATGAACATATCCGCGGACTCGATGGTCTCGATATCCTTCGGCGTCGGCTCGAAGGAATGGGGAGACAACCCCGGCGGCGGCAGGAGCACCACCTCCGCCTCCTCCCCGCCGATGGTCCGGGCGAAGTCATACAGTGGAAACGAGCTTGTCACCACAACGACCCCGTCCGACCCGGCGTCGGTCGGCATTTCTGCATCGCCGCACGATACGAGCCCCAGGCAGAGAACCAGCGCCCCGACGGCGCCGAGAATATACATCGCTTTTAATTTACTGTTCATGGTACATATCTCCTTTCAGACGACGCTCCCGGAGCAGTCCGGACAGATCCCCCGGAGCGTCAAGTGTTCTTCTTCCACGATATATCTGTCGTCCGGCACCTCCACCCGGGGAAGGCGAACATCCGTCAAACACGTGACGGCGCCGCACACCCGGCAGGTAAAGTGGGGATGACGCTCTCCCCCCCGATTCAGGGCGTACCGGGCCACGTCGTCCACCCCCACCAGGCGGTGGGCCACGTCGTGGGAGACGAAGGCGTTGAGGATGCGATAGACGGAGGCAGGGTCCATGCTGTCGGTCCCCAACAGCCGGGCGATATCCCCACCGGTAATAGGGCAGTCGGATTCAATCAGAATCTCCAGCACCCGTACCCGTCCCAGGGTTCGCTTCAAACCTCGTTTTTTCAGAATCAGTGCGGGTTTCATCCCCTTCCCTCCGTTCATTTCCCCTCTCCGGTTCTTCAGATATTCCTTTTCCATTGTCGTTCCAGCGTCGCATCTATTTGCATCTCAAATACAAATGACATTATATGTCATTTGCACAACAAGCACAACTAAAAAGTGATGAGTGCCTAAAAATAAGTTTTTGATTTCTTAGAAAACGCCGACGTGCAGAGAGCGCATCGGGGGGAAAGAGGCACCCGGGAGGGCGGGGAAAATCGGAATCACTCCATCACGGCTTCCCACTCCATGATCTCGGTCTTCGTGTTGGTAATGCCGCCGTAGAAGGTCAGCTCATCGCCGTAGATCCCCTCCACCCGGAGGAGGACAACGGTGCCCACCTCGTCCTTTTCCGTGGCGGGGACGGACTCGATATCGATCCCCACATCGGCAGGCGTCAGGAAGATCAAAAACCGGCCGCTTTCGTCGATCGTCGCCACGGCGCTTCCGTCGAAGTCGAACGTGCTCTCCACGTTGTAGAGAACTCCCTTCTCCCCCACCCGCCGGTAGGAGAAGAACCGCGGCGCGTAATCGATATATATACGGCAGGTCCCCTCCTGGGGATCGGTGTAGCGAATCTCCGAGGAAAAGCTGTAGATGCCGTCTCTATCCACAGCCAGGCTGATATCAACGAACGCCGTATCCCCCGAGGGCGTTGTGGACTTGGTATCGCCGCCGTACAGCCCGGTGTAATCCTGGACGAGTACGAGGTCCGGGTCGATCTTGTGGACGTAGGCCTCCTCGAGCATCCATTCATCGCCGAAGAAGAGGCTGATCAGCATCTCACGCTCGGTATACCCGAAATAGGCCGCCGCAGCGACGATAAGAACGACGATCACCTTGACGACGGGGCTTTCGAAGATCCCCCGCTTCGCCTTTCGATCCGCATAGAGCTCCTTGACCTTTTCGAATTTCTCATCGCTGATGCCCCCGGCGTCGGAGCCGGAATAGGCGGTCTTGGTCTCGTATTTCCCGATGTTGCGCTGCTTCTTCTTTTCGTAGAGAGGCGTGTTGGAGTCGTCATAGACGCCGGAGTAATCGACGGTGTCCACCGGCGGGGCGGCCTCGGTCTGTCCGTCGGTCATGTCCGCAAGCTCATCCTGGGATTCCGACGCGCCGTGGGACAGCCACGAGGGCCCATCGTCCCCCCCCTCCGGCGGCGGCTCCACCGAGCGGGGTGGTTCCTTCGGCTGCTGGGGGGGCTGCTTCGGGGCGACGCGCTTGAGGCGCACGTCTCCCCCGAGTTTTTTTATCTCGAGGGCCAGGCGCTTGGCCTTCTCCTCGTTGTAGGTACCGAGCCTGGCGGGAAGATTTTTATTGAGGGCGAGCAGCTTCTGGGCGGGAATCTTGAAGCGGGCGGAGAAGTTTTTGATAAACTCCCTCACCGATTCGGGGGAATCGCCCATTGAGGTGATGAATACCGCTACTGTTCGAGATGTTGTGTCGGGCATGTGAGGTTCACCGGTAATATTTTATATATATTGTATGGTCTTTTTATTCATCTGTCAAATGGTGAGACCATCACATGAAAAGGGACGATCCGCATTCCCCGACGGCGAGGCGGCGGTGCATCACGGCAGAAAAAACAGCGGGTCTTTCTGATCTCCGTCATACAGCACCTCGAAATGACAGTGGGGCCCGGTGCAGCGCCCGGTGCATCCCACCTCGCCGATCACCTCGCCCTCACGAACCCGGTCCCCCTCCACCACGTACGTGTCCCTGAGGTGGGCGTATACCGTCGAGTAGTGCTCGTCGTGTCTGATCTCGATCATGATACCGTAACCGCCGCGCCTGCCCACAAACACCACGTCCCCGTCCCGGGCCGCGGCCACCGGGGTTCCGCTGGAGGCCGAGATGTCGATGCCGGTGTGCATCCGTCCCCACCGGGGACCGAAGACCGAGTAGATCATCCCGTCCACCGGCCAGGAGAAGAGCCCCGATTTCATCTCCTCGGCCAGCTCCTCCGGGGACGGTGGGGGGATCTCGACAACCTTCCTGGCGCCGGGGATGAACAGGACGTCCCCGGTCTCCAGGTCGTCCGGGTTGTAGAGACCGTTGACCTCGGCGACGATCCCCGGGTCGACCTCGTAGGCCTCACTGATCCGCCAGATATTCTCCCCGGGCATGACGGTGTGATGTATCCCCGGCGTCGTGGGGACCATGAGATACGACATCGTCACGCATCCACAGACCGACACAAGCAGGGAAGCGACGAGCATCGTCGCTGTAAGCCTGGCGATTCGGGACATGAGCGTGTCGGCGGGACGCATTCGGAGACGAAAAACCATAATCAACTCAGCATTAAAAACAGTCTACTCGAGCCTGGCTCCACCTGCCGTCAGCTCGGCTCGGAGCGCTTTCGTATCCACATCAATCAGCGGTATCTTGTTGCGAACTGCGAAGTCCGCCGCAACGGCGGCGGCCTGGCCCTCGGCCATACAGGGGCCCATCACCCGGGACGAGGCCAGGGCGTCGTGATCGGTGGAGACGGCCCTGCCGGTCACCAGCAGGTTGGAGACGCCCTTCGGCAGCATGCATCGATACGGGATGCCGTAGTACCTTCCGTCCTCGAGGAACACCAGCCTCGGCTCCAGGGCCCCCTCGTCCCACATCTCCAGGGGCCAGGACGACAGGCACACGTCGTCGTCAAACCTTCTGCCTTCAAGCACATCGTCCTTCGTCAACACATACTCCCCGACGACGCGCCGGGTCTCCCGGATGCCCACCTGGGTCGCGGTGTCGGAGAGAAATGCCGCGGCGAAGCCGGGGACCTCGTTTCTCAGGAACTCCATGGCGACCTCGGCCCCCTCCCGGCCGAGAAGCTCCGCCCGGCTGATATCGGAAACCCTGCTTCCGTCCAGCGCCCGCCCCTCGTGAGAGAGGGAGCTGATCTTCACCATCGCCTCTCCGGGGCGAAAGGTGGGAATCACCAGCCCCTGGCCGACGGTCAGGGGATAGGTCCCCTCGTCCAGGGCCGTTTTGATACGCTCGTTTAATACGGCCATCCCCTCCTGCTGGTAGGCGACGATATCCATCCCCTGGCAGAAGAACATCATCGTGGGGGTCATGACGCTGCCGTTTTCGTCGCCCTTTGCCGTCTCGGCGCCTCCCGCCAGGGCCACCACCGCATCCCCGGTGGCGTCCACGAACACCTCCCCGGTGACGGCGAACAGCCCCTCGGGACTTGCCACCACCAGGGCGGAAATCGAGTCGCCCTCCATCACCACGTCCGCCATCCGGCTGTGAAGCATGAGGGTGATGTTTTCCTCTGTGCTCACCCATTCGTCGGCCAGCCTCTTGACGTGCCAGGGGTTGTAGAGCAGCGCCGTAAATCCGTCGCGGATGAAGGGGCCGAACGCGCCTCCCCGGGCGACCAGGGCGTCGGCCACCTCTTGTGCGAATCCCTCGATGATATGCTCGATTCTATCCGGGTGGTGGAGATACAGCCCGCACACGGTGCCCACCGCCCCGGCGGTGGCCATGCCGCCCAGAAAGCCGTAGCGCTCGATCAGCACCACAGAGAGCCCCCTCCTGGCGGCGCACACGGCCGCGGCGAATCCCGAGGGTCCCCCGCCGGCCACCACCACGTCGGCGTGGGCCTGTACGGGAATCTCTTTTTTCGGGTAGGGTATTGTCCGCTTCATTGTGAATCCCCCATCATGCATCCATCTGGCTCATCAGTTTTTCCAGGTACGTGTTGGGACAGTATATCGTATTGGGGAGCTTCGGCGTCTTCTTGAGATGCCTGGTCGGATCGCTGCTGTCGAAATCCACCAGCATGCACAGCCTCGTGCCCGATCGGACGATGGGCTGGTGGGTCATGCCGGTGACGATACCGGGAATCGGCGCGATCAGATCGTGGGTCTCAAAGCTGGTGGGATCGATGATATCCCCGATGGTATCGCCCGACCGGACGAGCTGACCCAGGTGAATCGACGGCTTGAAGATGCCCCCGATGGGACTTCGCACCCAGGCCTCGTTGGAGGCCAGGATGATCTGGTGATCCGGCACCACCGCCTCGCCGTCGATCATCCCGAGAACGCGCATGACGTTCATCACCGCCCCGGTACCGATATCCACGTTTGTGCCGGTGATGATCCCCGCCGCCCCTATCTCTATGGTGCTCGTGGGAATCCCCTCCCGATACGCCTCGGTCTGGAGCATCCCCTTCAGCGACGGCCCAACCCACACGGCGTTGATGCCGGTGGACGCAACCAGATCCAGATACTTTTTCGAGGGCTCGTCCACCCTGATGCGGATATGGGGGATCAACTCGTCGGGGAACTCCGCCGAGTGGAGATCGAGGATGCAATCGGCGTTTTTCGCGAAGATCGTGAAGAACCGGTGAGCGATACGCTCGGTCATGGTGCCGTCCGGGTCTCCGGGAAAAATCCGGTTCATGTCCAGGTTGTCGTACGGATCCCACCGCTGACCGGAATTGAAGGCCATCGGATTGACGATGGGCACGGCAATGAGGTTGCCGCAAAGGGTTTTCGGGTCGACCCGGTCGACAATGGTCCGCAGCACCTCCACGCCCACCACCTCGTTGCCGTGGACCGCCGCGTTCAACAGCAGCGTCGGGCCGTCGTTGGCGCCCCAGAGGCCGAAATAATGAAGGGCGATCGTCTGGCGATTGGCGTTCTCGGCGATGGTGATCGATCCCGTCACCTTTTCGCCCTGTTTATACGTCAGCTGTTCAAACATGCGGGGAACCGCTCCTTTGCCATACTGATGAAGCGACGCTTCGATTGGGGACGATCTTCCAGCAGCGGCGTCCTGATGCGCCGCTTGAGCTCCCGCACACAGAGCGGCTGGGAGATAATGATCCCCGAGATGAAATCGGGGGTGACCCCGTGGGTTTCCTTCAGGTATGCATACATCCCGTAGGCCGCCATGCTGTCGGACGCGGCGCCGATGATCATTTTGATTCGATCCATGATCACCAGAGAGGACAACACCGCCTCGGTCTCCGGCTGGAATACGCCGTCGGCCACCTCCAGCACCATCAGAGAGGCCCCCTGGTCCTGCAGATACGTCATGAGGGCTGAAAATATCCGCTCCAGCTCGTCGACGGCCGCGCCGTAGGTGGATGGATATCCGGCGTCCAAAAAATCACACACCGCCGTCGCCCCGGCCCGGCGCATGCGATTGATGTCCTTCATACGGGACGTGCCGGTCAGCTTCGCCCCTCCGACCCGAAATCCCGCCCCCACCAAAAGCTCTATGGCCCGGGAGGCCAGGGTAGTCTTCCCGGCATCCATGGCGGAGCCGATGACCAAAAGCACATCCAGGCCGCTCTCCTCCCGGGGCTTCAGCGCGTTGGAGAAGGTGGAAAGGACGCCGCCCGTCTCGTCCACCGCCGCACCCAGATATCTGAGCCTGGTGGGGTCGGTGAGGGAGCTGGTGGCCTTCCGGACGCGTCCCGCCACCCCTCCCACGTTCAGCAGGTGCAGCTCGTCGCCGTCGGTGAGGGATGCGGGAACCACCCCGTCGAACTCGCAGGTGGCGTAGCGACGGCCCAGGACCACCGCAGCGGTCTCCCCGATCGAGATCGGGTGCTCCACTCCGCTGGTGAGCTCGATGACCTGATGCCGCCCCAGGCTTTCGACCCGGGCGATCACCACATCCCCCGGGGAGGGATCCCGGCGCGGTGTCGGGTCTGTTTCCTGCAGCGGCTGCACATCCGTCCGTCGGGCCGCGGAGCTTTCTACATCCACCGGGATTTTCATAGCACGCATACTAATACAAAAAGAATCACAATGCAAGCATCACGGCCCCCCGGGCAAGGGGCGGATATCGGGGAAAAAAGTGAAAAGTGTGATCGAGCGCATATCACGATCCCTTGAAATCCGATAAAGTATAATTGAGAAACCTTAAAACACTTCCCCCACACACGCTACCTGACACGACGGGCCGGGTCGACATTCCTGACCCGTGTGTCATATCCGCCGCCCCGCCGTTCCCTCCCGGATGATGCATAAACAGATTGTCACGAAGTATCTATGCGCCGATCAAGATCCAGTATCTCCGCAGCTCCACCCCCTCCACCCTCACACAAGAACGAGGATGCATGGAGCGACGGAAAACGGCTCACAGAAAGGCAATCGCCCGACGACACCTCAATAATCTCTTCCTTTTATCTAGCTTTTGCATTATAATTTCAGGTCGATGATATAGATTTGCCACGAAAGGGATCGATCCATGGACAAGATACGAGCGGCCATCGTCGGGTGCGGACGAATCAGCGATCTGCACGCGGCGGCATATAGGGGGAGCGACAGTGCCGAGATATTCGCCGTCTGCGACGTAAACGAGGATCTCGCGAAGCAGAAGATGGAGGCATGGGGCGCGAAAAAAATGTACACCGATTACGAAAAGCTCCTGAAAGACGGGGATATCGACATGGTGGAGCTCCTTACGCCCCATCATCTGCACATGCCGATGACCGTCGCCGCCGCCCAGGCGAAAAAGCACATCAGCTGTCAGAAGCCGATGGCCACATCGGCCGCGGACGCCCGGAAGATGGTGGATGCGGCGAAACAGGAGGGGGTGCTCTTGAAGATCTTCGAAAACTTCGTCTTCTATCCCCCCTACGTCAAGGCCCGGGAGCTCCTTTTAGAGGGGGCCATCGGCGATCTCATCACGGTCAGGATGCGCATGACCTGCTCGATGAACGGCGGGTGGGACGTGCCGAGAGAGGCCTGGGAGTGGCGCATGGACGAGGTCAAGGGGGGCGGAGGCACCCAGGTGTTCGACGACGGGTATCACAAGTTTTCCCTGGCCTACGACATCGGGGGTGAGGTCGAAAAGGTATACGCGTGGATCGATAAGACCATGGAGGTGGTGGACGCCCCGGCGTTCGTGATGTGGAAGTACAAGGACGGCGCCAGGGGACGCTACGGTCAGTACGATCTCACCTTCGCCCAGAACCTCTATATCCATTCGGACTACTACGCCGCCGACGACCGCATGGAGCTGGTGGGCACCGAGGGGATCATATACGTCAACCGTACCACGGCGAATCCCCTGGAGGAGCCGCCGGTGGTGCTGCTTCGGGACGGCGAAACCCGGAGCTTTCACAATCTCAGGGACAACTGGATCGACTCCTTCATCGACAGCGGCCGCCACTTCTTCACCTGCATCCGCGAGGGGAAACAGCCGATCCTCTCCGGTGAGGACGGCCTCAAGGTCCTCCAGTTTACCATGTCCGCCGAGATATCGAACAGGGAAAAGCGGGAGGTCTCCCCGGACACGGTGGTCGATTGAAGGGGCCCTCTCCCCTGGTCGGTTGAACGACGGGACCGGGAGGCTTTCCGATCAGAGGTATGAGGCGTACGGATGATGCCGATACCGTCGACGGGTCTTCGTGGAAAAGGCTTTGACAGTAAAAGAAAAATAAGATATATCTACACATAATCAGACAAAAAGTGCATATATAACGGAAGGATACAGAAAACATGCGGGACATCGAAGTGGGACTGGTAAAAATACCACAGCAGGAACGGGAGAACGACACCCTGCTGAAAGATAAGCTATCGGAGCTGATAGAAATAACCGGCGGCCTGGATTTCATCAAGCCCAAGGACTCGGTGCTCATTAAGGTCTCCATGAATTCCCAGCGCCCCTATCCCGCCACCGTCGATCCGAGGGTCGTCTCGCATCTGTTGGACCTCATCGTTCCGAAAAAACCGTCCGCCGTGTTTGTGGCGGATAAATCCGCCTTTTTCAGAAAGACGAAGAATATTTTCGACAAGACGGGGCTGGCGGAGACCGTCAAGCAGGCCTCCCTCTTTCACGTGACGACACGCATCAAGCTGCTGGACTTCGATGACTTCGTCTATCGGGATCGCTACGTTCCCGATGATATCAAGGAACACTGGGAGATCAACCCGGGGCGACACTTCATCCGCGCCCCCAAGATGCTCTTCGAGGAGGACCCCTTTCTCAAGGAGATGAACCTGGCGCCGAAGGTGGACCACATCATCGTCCTGGGCACGGTAAAGACCCACATCCTCGCCCGGTTCACCCTGGGAATGAAAAGCTACGTCGGCTTTCTCGACACCGAAAGCCGGTACCTGCTGCACAAGATGCCCCACAAAAAGAACCTCCGCCTGGGAAACATCAGTCCCCTGGACAAGGAACAGCTCCAGCGGCGGATACCGGAGCTTTTCACCGTACTCCCCCTCCCGAAATTGATCATCCTCGACGGCAGGGAGGCCATGATAACCGGCGGCCCGGACTCCAACAATTCAATACAGATGATTCCGTCGATCAAGAAGAATCCCTATACCGGTGTCATGATCGCCGGGAGAGACCTGGTGGCCACGGACGCCGCCGGGGTGGCGCTGATAAAATCACACAAGCGATCGGCGGCAAGCATCAGGAAGATCCCGATCTGGGAGATGCCCTCTTTCGCCCGGGCCGAGGAGCTGGGCCTGGGGGCGACCCGGGATGACAAGATCATCCTCCATGCCGATACCGAGGACGAGCTGTTTACCAGGATGGCCTGGTTCCTTCAGTAACCGGTCTTCCTTATATATCCACTCACACCGGAGGCGATATCGTCCGCCATGGAACTGAACGGCATTGACATCGTCATCATCATCATCCTGGGTGCCAGCGCCGTCTACAGCACCGTCAAGGGATTCGTCAAAGACATCTTCTCGCTGCTGGCGGTGATCCTCGGGGTCGTCGCCGCGCTGGTCTTCTACCGGATGGGCGCCCAGCTCATGGAAGGCTTCATCGCGTCGGAGGAAATCAGAAACACCCTCAGCTTCGCCGTCATCTTCCTTATCATAGCCGTCGCCATATCCATCGTGGGCATCATCGTCTCGAAGATCATCAAGTCGGTGGAGCTCTCCTTCTACGACCGGCTGGCGGGCTTCGCCTTCGGCCTGCTGAAGGGATTTCTCATCGTTGCGGTCATCGTGGTCGTGGTGACATCGATCATGCCCCGGGCGGCGGCGAACTCCCAGCTCGTTCCCTACGTGGCCCGGGCTATCGACCTGGTCACCGACGTGCTTCCCCCCGATTACCGCGATTCAGTCGACGATACGAGAGACCGCCTCGAGGGATTCGGTGAGGAGATCCCGGACGACGGTGGCGCCTCTCCCTGAGCATCCCCCTCTTTCGCGTAATAATCCTAACCCATCGCCCTCTTCAATTCCCTTGAAAGAACGGGGGCAATGTGTTAGGATTTTTTCTTCAAGCGCTCGACCCGAGCGTGTATCATTCGACTTTCTGAAGGGACATTCGACATGAAAGCGTGGATCAATGGAGAACTGGTAGGCTGGGACAAGGCGACGGTCCCGATACTCTCTCACAGCTTCGGCCGGGGATCGGCCATCTTCGAGGTGGTGGATATCGTCATGACCGGCTCTGGGCCCGCGTTCTTTGGGTTGACGGAGCACGTGGATCGCCTGTTCAACACCGCGGACCTGACATATATGGAGCTCCCCGTCACGAAGGAAGAGCTTATCGAGGCGGTGCTTCTGACCGCCCGGGAAAACGGCGTCAAGAGCGGGGCCAGCAAGTTCTTCGCCTATTATCCCCTTATCGAGTTCAGCGCCCTGCCTCAGAATCCCCAGGTGGACGTGGCGGTGTTCTGTGTCGATTACGACCTCTTCAACATCAAGCAGGAGGAGATCTCCCAGCCGGTGGACGTGGGCGTCTCGTCGCTTCGAAAGCTCCACCCCGACACCGTCCCGGTGCACGCGAAGGTGGTGGGGAATTACGTCAACCCGTTTCTGGCGAAGATGTCGATGAAGAAGAAGGGATTTGAGGACGTGATCATGCTCGACACCAGGGGATTCATCGCCGAGGGGGCCACATCAAACATCTTTTTCGTCAAGGACAACGCCCTCATTACGCCGACATTGGCGAACATCCTGCCGGGCATCACCCGGCGGGCGATCCTGACCATCGCCAAAGACATGGGATACGACATCACCGAGACCGATATCTCCCCGAGCGACCTCCCGAACATGGACGAGGCGTTCTACTGCGGCACGCTGGTGAAGATCCAGCCCATTAAGGCCATCGAGGGGAAAACGGTCGGGAAGAAATGCCCCGGCCCCGTGACCTGCGCCCTGAAAGAGCGGATCAAGGAGATTCTCTCCGGAGACGTCTCCCAGTACGACTCCTGGCTCACCTACGTGAAATAGAAAACCGACACTATGAAACGGGCGGTCCCGACTCCTCGGCGACCGCCCGTTTTTGTATCTTTTTTTCCTCTTTGTTAGATGCCCATCAACCGGCCGATGATCTCCTTCATGATCTCCGTGGTGCCCCCGGCGATGCTGACGGCCCGCACGTCCGTATAGAGCCGGGCTACCTCGTATTCGCTCATGTAGCCGTACCCGCCGTAAAGCTGGGTCGCCTGGTAGACGACTCTATTCACCATCTCCCCGGATGATGCCTTCACCATCGATATCTCCCGGGTCACGTCCTCGCCCCGGGTGTAGGCCTTGGCGCACTGGTAGACCAGCGCCCGGTTCAGCTCGATCTCCATGGCCATATCAACCAGCTTGTGGCGTATCACCTGGAACTTCGATATCGGCTTTCCGAAGGCCGACCGCTCTTTCGTGTACTCCAGGCTCCTTTCCAGAACGAGCTTCGACGTCTCGACGGACAGCGCCGCGATGACCAGCCGCTCCAGCTGGAAATTCTGCATGATGGCGTAGAATCCCGATCCCTCCTCGCCCAGCAAGTTCTCCTTCGGCACGGTTACGTCCTCGAAGAAGAGCTCCGCGGTGTCCGAGCTGTGGGCGCCGATTTTCTCGAGCTTTGAAGCGGTAAAACCGGGGGTCCCCTTCTCCACGATGATCAGGGAGATGCCCTTAAAGGGCGGCTCTGCCTTCGGATCGGTTTTCACCGCCACCACCATCAGGTCGCCGTAGTATCCGTTGGTGATGAAGGTCTTCTGGCCGTTGATGACGTAGCTGTCCCCCTTCTTTTCCGCCCGGGCCGAAATGGCCGCCACGTCCGACCCCACCCCCGGCTCGGTCACGGCGATGGCGCACACCGCGTCGCCGGTGGTGCAGGGGGTGAGCCAGCGCTTTTTCTGCTCGTCACTTCCCAGGAGGTTGATGTACGCGGTTCCCATGTCGTTGTGCCCGGCCACGGCCACTCCGAAGCCGGGGACGCCGCATCGAGCCAGCTCCTCGGCCATCACCACCCGGAACAGTGCGTCCGCCCCGGAGCCGCCGTAGGCGGGATCGTAGCAGAAGCCGAGAAAGCCCATCTTTCCCATCTCCTTCCAGATGGAGCGGGGTATCTCCCGCTTGGCGTCCCATTCCTCCCAGTGGGGCGCCACCTTGTCGGCAAAAAACTTCCTGAGCTGATCGCGAAACTGCTCGTGCTCGCTGGAAAAGATATCATATTTCATGTAACACTCCCTGTGTGTGCGGTTTCCGTGGTGAGCGATACTATTCGACGTTTATATATCAGACCTTGCGGTCCCGTCCTTCCCAGAAGGGCGCCCGCAGCTCGTGCTTGAGGACCTTGCCCAGGGCGCTCCGGGGAAGCATGTCCACAAATTCAACGCTTTTAGGCTTCTTGTAGCTGGCGATGTTCGCCTTGCAGTGCTCGATGACCATCTCCTCTGTCAGCTCAGCATTCGCCGCCTTCACGACGATCGCCTTGACCGACTCCCCCCATGCGTCGTCCGGAACGCCGATGACCGCCACCTCCTGGACCTGGTCCATCAAGAGGATCGCCTCTTCCACCTCCCGGGGATAGATGTTCTCCCCCCCGGATATGATCATGTCCTTCTTTCGATCGGCGATGTACAGATATCCGTACTCGTCGAAATAGCCCATGTCGCCGGTATAATACCAGCCGTCCCGGATGGCCGCTTTCGTCTCCTCGGGCAGCTTGTGATACCCCTTCATGACGTTTGTGCCGGTCCCGATGATCTCTCCGACGACCCCCGGCTCACAGTCGTTTCCCTCCGGGTCCACCACCCGCACCTCTACCCCGATGACCGGCCTCCCGGCGGAGCCGAGGCGACGGGTCATGTGTTCCGGGCCGCCCGTGACGTGGTCCTCGGGCAGCAGCATCGTCAGGGTGGGGCTGGTCTCGGTCATGCCGAAGAACTGGATAAAATCGCACTGGAACTTCTTCATGGACCGCTTGAGAAGCTCCACCGGCATGGGCGCGGTGGCGTAGATGACCTGGGTGATGGTTTCGAGGCTGTATTTGTCGATATCCGGGTGATCCAGGAGAAACTTGAAGATGACCGGGGTGAATCCCACCGCCGTCACCTTCTCCCGGTCGATGAGCCCCATGATCTCCGCCGGGTCGAAGCTGTGCACGAACGTCACCTTCCCCCCCACCAGCACCAGGTTGATCAGCACGAATACGGCGACGTGAAAGATCGGCAGCAGACCCAGCACGTTGATGTCCCGGGTCATCTCCATCTCGATAAGCGTGGATATGGCGTTGGCATACATATTCTCGTGGGTCAGCATCACCCCCTTGGGCCGTCCCGTGGTCCCGCTGGTGTAGAGCTGCAGCACCACGTCCTCCATGCTCACAGACACCCCCGGCTCGTCCGTGGATTCTTTTGCAATCAGTTTCTCGTAGTCCTTCATGCCCGTGCCCGCGGCGCCGTCTATGGCGATGAATGTGAGCTTGTTTTCGAGCAGTTCCCGCATCGGGTCGAACAGGTGGGCGAAGCGGTTGGAAAAGAGGCATATCTTCGCCTCGGAATCGTCCACCAGGAATGCCAGCTCCTTCGGGGAGAGCCGCCAGTTCAGGTTCGTGGAAACGGCGCCGATTTTCGCGATGGCGAACACCGACTCGGCATAATGGTTGGAATTGTGGCAGATGAGCACCACCCGATCCTGAGGTTTCACCCCCATTTTCAGCAACGCATGGGCAAGCTTGTTGACCCGCTCGTTGAATTCCCGGTATGTCAGGCGGGTCTCTTCAAAAACCACCGCCTCCTTGTCCGGGAACCAGCGGGCCGCTCTGGTCACCATGTCTCCAATCAGCATGATTACGCCTCCGTTAAGGATATATATAAAGAATCATGGATACATTTCCGATTCAGACGACACACCCCTCACGAACCATTCTCGAGCTGTTTTTCGTCAACGCACGTATGAGCCGGTTGAGAGTATCAGAGAGGAGGTCTGCTCCTTCGCCCGAATGTGAAGAGACTTTGCATTCCCAAAAGGTGTGGTGACACGGATGCCCGGAATGCGGGAGAGGATCGCCCAGGGGCAAAGTAAAAAGCATTGCTTTAAGCTTTAACAAAAACCACGACCCATGTCAATACAATTTATCCAAAAGGTCGACACCTGATTTTTCAAGCTCATTGAAAACCGGTTGACAAACGAGGCGCCGGCATGGTAGGGAGAGGGAGCCGGTATCGTATCGAACACATTTCTTTATGAAAAATATCGGGGGATTCATCATGGCAGAAAGCCTTGTGCTCACCGACCGCGAAGGATCGACGGGGATCGTCACCATCAATCGGGATGAAAAGCGAAACGCCCTCAACGAGGCGATCCTGTACGCCCTGAAGGAGGCGTTCTGCACCATCGCCGAAGACAGTGAGATCCGCTGCGTCATCGTCCGGGGGGCGGGAAAGGGTTTTTCAGCGGGGATAGATTTTACCTTCCTTGCCGACCTGGGCCTGGCCGGCGGGACCGGCCCCTATGTTCGGGCGAAGATCGATGAGGGGCAGCGGATCATCAATTACATCGCCGATTTCCACAAACCGGTCATCTTCGCACTCCATGAATTCTGCTTCGGATTCGGCCTGGAGCTGGCGTTAACGGGGGATTTTCGCATCGCCCGGACCGGAACTAATATCGGCATTCAGGAGACGTCGGTGGGCTTCGTGCCGGACATGGGGGGCATCGCCCGGCTCGTGGAGCTGGTGGGGCCCACCTCGACCAAGGAGCTCCTCTATACCTCCCGAACTGTTGACGCCGAAATCGCCCGGGAGATGGGCCTGGTCTCCGCGGTGGTGCCCGACGAGATGGAACACGCCCTGGCCCTGGCGGACGAGATCGTGAAGAACGCGCCCCTGGCGGTGGGGATGGCCAAGCTCCTCATCAACCGATACGGGAGGGAGGAACTTCGCACCTACATGATGCTGGAGGCGATGGCCCAGACGACTTTGATGGGGACGAAGGACGCCGGCGAGGGCATCGCCGCGAAGATGGAAAGACGACCGCCCCGGTTCACCGGATCGTGATCGCACAGAGTCTGGTTCTGATGTGTCGTGCCCGGGATATCGGGCCGTTAATCGAATCGCATCCCCTTGGGGATGATGGTGATGCCGGACGGGCGGGTGTCATACTGTGAGGCGCCCGCAACCGTTTCCGGGGCTATGATCGTATCCGGAGGGATGGTGACGTTTTTATCGACGATGACCCGCCGAAGCTGTGCGCCCTCGCCGATGACCACCCGGTCCATGATGATACTCTCCTCCACGAGCGCCCCCCTATTGATCGTGACGTTGCGCCCCACCACGGAATTCGAGACCCTCGACCCGGCGATAAAGCTCCCCCCGGCGACGATGCAGTCCTTCACCCCCTCACCCTCTCGACCCGGTGAAGCGATCTTCGCCGGCGGCGTGGGGGGCTCGTAGGTATATATGGGCCAGTCCCGATCCAGAAGGGAAAATTCCGGATTACGGCTGATCAGGTCCATGTGGGCCTCCCAGTAGGCCTCTATGGTCCCCACATCCCTCCAGTAGCCGGGGGCGCCGCTCTTTTCGTCTATGAACGGAAAGGCGAAGACGTTTTTTTCGCCGATCATCGACGGGATGATATCCTTGCCGAAATCATGGCTGCTGTTCTTATCCTTGGCGTCATCGATGATGGAGCGAACCAGCACATCGGTGGTGAAGACATAGATCCCCATGGATGCGAGTATCATGTCCGGCTTCCCCGGAATGGTGCTGGGGTGTTCCGGCTTCTCCTCAAATCCCACGATGCGGTAGTTTTGATCCACCACCATCACGCCGAACAGCCGGGAGGTCTCCTTGGGCATCGGTATGGCCGCCACCGTCAGGTCAGCATCGGCAAGCTGGTGAAAGCCGATCATCCCCCGGTAGTCCATGCGGTAGACATGGTCGCCGGAAAGGATGAGGGTGAGCCGGGGCCTCGCCTGCTCCAGGGTGTAGATGTTCTGATACACCGCATCGGCGGTCCCCAGGTACCACTCCTCGCTAACCCGCTGCTGGGCGGGGATGATGTATACGTACTCGTTGAGCTCGTGGGAAAAGAAGTTCCAGCCGAGCTGGATGTGACGATCAAGGGAGAAGGACTTGTACTGGGTGAGAAGAACGATGTTTCTGACGCCGGAATTTGCGCAGTTGGAGAGGGTAAAATCAATAATACGATAACATCCGCCGAAGGGAACCCCCGGCTTGGCTCGATCCCGGGTAAGGGGATACAATCGCTCGCCCTTCCCGCCCGCCAGGACAACGGCCAACACGTTCATGAGGTCGTCCCCTATTGAGCCTGCTTGTTTTCTATCACTTCGGCGATAGTCTTCTTCAGCTCACTCAGGTCTGAGGATTTCACCAGGTAGGCATCGGCTCCCCAGCTTCTGAAATCGTCCTTGTATGACGAATAGGCGGAATTGAGAATGACCGGGATATCCTTCCTCTGGGCGATGATCCTGCCCAGCGCTTCGATTCCGTCCATCTCCGGCATGCGGATATCCATAATAATGAGGTCAGGGGTATACGACTCGAGCCGGTCGATGCATTCCTTGCCGTTCTGGACGATCTCCACGTCATATCCATGTTCGATCAGCTCCTCTCGATAGAGGAGGCCGATGTTTTTATCGTCGTCAACGATAAGGACCTTCGGCATACGGGCTCCTTTCGTTTCTTCAATACTCACAGCAGTATAAAAAACATTGTAGCAACTCCCGGAAACGCTGTCAACTTATAACGGCCTGCCGATGATGATGCAAATTGAGATACTTTTGACAGGATCGACGACTTGATGATACAATGAAATTCACCATACATGCAGGAATCGCACAGTACATATAATGACAGCATCGCTCAATACCGATCGGGCTGCGGAAACAAGAGAGCATGAAACCCCACCGGATAAAGATCTCCTATAAGACCTTCGACAAGTTCAAATCCGAATACAATAATCACCTTTCAAAGGGATGGCAGTTCGTGAAAACCCCCCGCCCCCTGGCCGAGGGAATCGACGCCGAGCTCGTGCTGACAATACCGGAGAGAACTGATCCGATCATTATCGCCGGGAAGGTGGTGCGGGAGCCCCCGGAAGGGGCAGATCAGCACGAGAGCACATCCGGCTTTTTCCTGGTTTTTTCCAATTTCCTGCAGGCCCGGGTCGAGCTGGACCGCCTGTTTTCAACCGATCCGCCACCTGATGCATCGCCCGACACTGCCGGGGATGACGATCGGAGCCCGAAAGACGATCTCGAAGAGGAAAACGACCAGACGGAGAACGGGGACGACCGGGAGACGGAGCTTCTCTCGATACGGATCAAAAACCTCTCCGTCAACGAGAAGATGATCCTGGCCCCCAAGGCGAATAAAAACGAGCGGGCGATCCTCATCCGGGACGGCAATTCGTCGGTCATGCGCATGATTATTCGCAATCCCCGGATCGGAGACAACGAGATCGCCCGAATCGCCCGGGACATCTCAACCCCGGCGGACGTGCTCGACCAGATAGGGAAAAACAGGAAATGGATACAGAACCAGGAGGTGCGTCTGGCGATCGTCAAGAATCCCCGCACTCCCACCCCCCTGGCCCTTCGCCAGCTCCCCTTCCTGCCGCCGAAGGACATCTCCGCCCTGGCAAAAAGCCAGCACGTCAAGGACAGCATCAAGCGGGAAGCGCTGAAGCTGGTGTTACAGCGTCACGAGAGAAATTGAGGAAAGGGCGCACCATGCCGCTGTTCGTAGTACATAAACACAAAGGGACCAGGCTCCATTATGATTTTCGCCTGGAGATAAAAGGTGTCCTCAAGTCCTGGGCCGTTCCCAAGGGACCTTCCATGAACCCGGCGGACAAGCGCTTGGCCGTGGCGGTGGACGATCACGACCTGGTCTACGCGGGATACGAGGGGGTCATCCCCCCGGACAGCTACGGGGCCGGGCCGGTGATGGTCTGGGACACCGGGGAATACGAGGACCTGTCGCCGGGGGGATCCGAGAAGGGAAAGATAGAGTTATCTCTCTCGGGAGAAAAGCTTGTCGGGAAATTCGCCCTCGTCAAAATGAAAGGGAGGGGCGAGGGGAACTGGCTTCTGATAAAGATGAAGGACGGAAAAGAGATCGAGGACGATATACTCACCACCTTTCCGGACTCGGTGAAATCCGGGAGATCCCTGGAAGATATCGCGAAGGAGCCCCCCACGCCGCCGCCCTGTCCGGTGAAGGAATAACCGACGACCCACCGTCTAGGGCCGTCTTTTATACGCCGTCGCCCCCTTTTATCGGATGATGACGCCGGCGTACCCCACCACGCTGGAGTAATCCCCGGACACGTCTCCCGACGTCATGTAGTCAACGAGATCGGCCTTTGTCGCCCCCAATTTTCGGGCCGCCGCGAGCATCACCGTCACCGGCAGAACCCCGCACATGGTAATCCCCTTCTCCCTGACGATCCGAAAGACCCCTTCGGGATCCAGGGCAAGCATCAGGTCGATCACCTCCCGATCCCGGGTCCGGGCGTCCGTATCCGGCTCGTAGTGGGTCATGTCGGAGCTGGCCACCATCAGAACATCCTCTCCCAGCCCGCCGATGACCTCGGCCAGGGCGTCCCCCAGGGACAGGCATTGATCCAGGCTCAACCCGCCCAGGGCGATGGGCGTCAGGAGAATGTCAGGCCGTATCGCCTGGAGAAACGGCACCTGGACCTCCAGGGAATGCTCCTGGGAATGGGCCCGGACGTCCTCCGCCACGAGGGGAAGCGTCGCCGACAGCTTCTGTGCCAGTCCGACGTCCAGGGAAACCTCTCCCAACGGCGTTTCCCAGGCCCCCTCGGACATCACCGCCGCCCGCTCCCCGACTCCCCGATGATTCGGGCCCATCACCACCACCCGTCCCGGTATCTCCACCCTGCTGAACACCCGGCCCGCCACCTGTCCCGAGTAGACATACCCGGCATGGGGGGAGACCACGCCGA
>Ga0180432_10001921_pt1 | contig 31991 bp, 30 predicted proteins | sample SS_ome_10_FD_132414 | JGI IMG/M metagenome (GOLD analysis project Ga0180432, IMG submission 132414) | Hypersaline lake sediment archaeal communities from the Salton Sea, California, USA - SS_1_MS_2 metaG | ecosystem: Environmental > Aquatic > Non-marine Saline and Alkaline > Hypersaline >...
GCGCCCGAGCAGGCGCCTGCCCCTCATCTCGGGCATGCTCACGTCCGGGACCAGGGCCGCGGCGTCGCCGGCGGCGCGCGCCTACGGCGCCTCGGCTGCGGTGGTCCCGGACGTGACGGCATACCCCGCGCGGGTCAGGGTCTCGCGCAGTCCCTCGCGCATGAACTGCTGGTCGTCGACCACCACGATGCGCTCGCCGGCCATGCCTATATCCCCTTGGCGGACACGGGCAGGTCGAACACGAACACGGCGCCGCGAGGTGCGTTCTCTTCCACGCGCACCGTGCCGCCGTGGTCCTGCACGATCTTGTGCACGATCGCCAGGCCCAGGCCCGTGCCCCCGTCCCGAGAGGTGAAGAAGGGATCGAAGATCTTGTCGCGCAACTCGGCCGGCACCCCGGCCCCTGTGTCCGCGATGCGCACGACCAGGCGCTCCCGGTCCGCGTCCGGGGTCGCGGCCGCGAGCGCGGCCTCCAGGCGCAGGCGCCCGCCGGGCTCCATGGCCTGCACCGCATTCAGGATGACGTTGAGGAACGCCCGCTGCATCAGCCCCGGGTCCATGGCGACCGGACGCTCGGCCTTGTACACGCGGTCCACGTCGACAGCTCCGTCGGCGAGCGCGCCGCCTGCGAGCTCCACCGCGGCGTCCAGGAGCTCGCCCACGCGCACGGGCCTGCGGTCGGGGACGCTCGGCCGGGTAAAGGTCAGCATGTCCTCCACGACCCGGTTCAGGCTTCCGGCCGCGCCCGCAATCTTGCTCAAGAGCTCGCGGCCCTGCGCGTCCTCGGAGAGCGACCGATCCAGGAGCGACGCATACAGCTCGATGCCGCCGAGCGGATTGCGGATCTCGTGCGCGAGCTGGGCGGCCATCTCTCCGAGCGCGGCCAGCCGGTCGCGGCGGCGCAGGGTCTCTTCGAGCCGGCGCAGCTCGGTGTTGTCCCGGAACGTGGCCACCGCACCGAGCCTCGCGCCGCCGGCCTCGCGCAGCGGCGCGGCGGACACGGACAGCACTCGCGCTTGGCCGTCCGCGCCCTGCACGTTTACCTCCACGCTGTCGAGCGAGCGCTCCTCGTCCAGCGCGGTGAGCAGGATCCCGGCCACCGGTCCGGCCCGTCCGTCGAGCGCCGTCTCGCGCGGGGTCCCCTCGCCCTTAGGTTGCGCACCCGCGCCCGCGGGCAGGTCCAGGAGCGCGCGCGCCGGGTCGTTGAGCGCGCTCAGACGCCCGTCCAGGTCCACGGCCAGCACGCCGTCCGAGATGCCGCCCAGGATGTTGGCCAGGTAGTTCTTGAGGCTGGAGATCTCCTCCACGCGGTCGCTGAGCTCCACGTTCTTGCGCGCGAGCTCATTGGCGAGCTCGTCCACGCGCGCGCGCAGCCGCTCGTGGCTTTCCTTGAGCCGTGCCGTGGACTCGTTGAACTTGCCCACGAGCTCGGTGAGCTCGTTCACGTCCATGCCGGCGGCCGCGGCCACGGGCACCGGGTTCGGCTCAGGAGCGTCGGGCTTGGCGGGAGCGTCGTCCGCAGCCATCGGGTTCCTCACTCGCGATTGTCCGTAAACCGGGGGGCCTGTCCGCCGCCCGGGCGCGCGCCGTAGGCCTTGAGCATCTGCTTGCCGCGCTGGGCCTGGGCCACCTTGCGGCCGGCCTCGTCGGTCGAGCCCTCCAGGGCCTGGCGGCTCGTCTCCTCGAGCTCCAGGACCCGGGCGAGCACGGTCTTCACGCGCTCGTGCATCTCTTCCACGGCCGCGCGGTCGGCCTCGGGCACGGATGCGCGCTGGTCCTCCCACGCGGCCAGGAGCGGCCCGGCCTGGCGGGTGACCTCCTCCATCGCCTGCATGCGCGCCTGCTTCTCGGAGAGGATCTCCAGCAACGCCGCGGTGTCCTTGGCCTGGATGAGCTCCACCTGCCGGCGGCTCAGGTCCAGCACCTCGCGGTAGCAGGCCTCCTGCTGTTCCAGCAAGTCGCGCAAACAGCGTGCGGTCTCCGTAGCCTCATCCATGATCTCGGTCTCCTGCGCCGGACAATCTACAGCTCCAGGCGTCCCAGGGACGCGAGGTCCTGGAGGTCGCGCAGACGCTCCTCGTTGCGCCGCTGCCAAAACTCGACCCCGAACGTCTCAGGAAACCCGCCCGTATCGGGCGCGCCCGCGGTGCGCACCGCGTTGCGCGCGGAAATGTACTTGTTGCGCGCCTCGCGCGTGCGGCCCATGGCAAGCAGGCACTCGCCCATCATGTACAGAAGATACGGCCGCTCGCTCGTACGCAGGCGCTGCTGGGCCTGCTCGAAGACCTCGTAGGCGGCCATGTAGTCCCCTGTGCGATACAGGGACAGCCCAAGGTGGATGTGCGCGTTGCGCCGAATGCGGCCCATGAGCGGGTTTTCCGCCCACACCTCGGCGCCGTACCGGTCCTCGTCGATGATCCGCCGCAACAGCCCCTGCGCGCCCGCTCCGTCTCCGCGCTGTTCCTGCCCCAGCTCCAGGCGGCACAAGGCCAGGAAATAGGTGGCACGGTACCGGCTTTGCAGGACGTCCAGAAAATCCGTCTCCTGCTGTTCGCGCCGCAGACCGTCGGGATGGTCCGGGTAGAGCACGTATCGGTCCAGCGCCTCGGTCAGCACAGCCGCGGCCTTGCGGTAGTAGGGACGATACACCTCGGGCGGGGCAGGCTGGCCCGTCTCTCCCTCTTCCTCTTCTTCCTCTTCTTCCTCTTCGCCCGCTGGGGCGGTCGCGGCCTGTGCGCCGGGCGCCTGGGCAGGCTCGGGGGCTGCTTGCTCGGCCTCCGCCTGCTCGGGCGCGGCGGGCGGCGCGGCCCCGGGCACGCGCGCGCGATCGGTGTCCGTGAGCTCGGGATGCTGGAGCGTCTGCGCGATAGTGAACAGCGTCTCGCCCAGCGCGAACGTGCTCCACCTCCACGGACGGCTCTGCGGCCCGAGACCGGGCAACCCGCGCACGTGCGCAAAGACCTCGCGCGCCGTGCGCGGCAGGCGCACCGGTCCCTCTGTGGGGCTCGCGGGCAGGATGCCTTCCGGGTACGCGGCCTCGAGCAAGAGCCGGTTCATGCGCGCGACCTCCTCGGGAGCGAGCTCAATGCGCCGCAGAAGGTCCGTGAGCTCCGGGTTCAGCTCCGTGCCGCGCCACGCGGCCGGGTCGTACAGATCCGCGCGCGCGAGCAGCGAATTGAGGCCTTCCAGGATCGCCTGCCGGTGCGTCGGCGGGGGCGGACGGTCATCCGGAAGCGAGGCAACCCGACGCTCGAATGGACTGCCCAGCAACCGAAGGATCCGGCGCGAGGGCGAAGGAGCCAGCGCCCCGGCCGCCTCCTGAAGCCGGGCCACCAGCCGCGACCAGTCGGCCACATCTCGCTCGCGCAGCCGGTTTTCTCCGACCAGGCTCTGCGAGGTATGCTCCTGGGCGAGCAGCGGACTGTTCGGTCCCCCGAGGCGCGGGCCGCCCCATTTCAGGTACGTTTCGCCCAGGTAGTACAGGCTCTTTCGGCCTTCGGCAGTCGCGCGCTCGACCGCATTGGCGTGAAACACATTCGCGGCCCGCTCAAACAGGCCCAGCCGCTGATACGCGAGCCCGAGCATGTTGCGCGCCTGGCCCAGCCGCTCGCTCTGGCCGTGCCGGCGCGTGAACTCCTCAAACGACTCGGCCGCCCGCTCGTAGGCCCCGGCCTCGAAGAACAGGTTGCCGGCGCGGAAGATCACGTCTTCGTCCTGGGCGGTGCCGGGCATTTCGGTGGCGACGCGCATGTAGGTGTCGGCCGCGCGCATGGCGAGCTCGCGGGCCTGGTCCCGCTCTTGCGGCCGGCCGAAGGGGCGGCGGTAGAGGAGCTCCGACCTGCGCGCGTACAGGCCGGCCGTGCGCACCAGCACATCGGGGCCCGGCTGCGGATACGAGGCATGAAGATGCTCGTTCACGGCCGCGGCATGGGCGAGCGCGCGGCGCATCTCCTGGCTTCGGCGCACCGCGTCCAGCCATCGGACCGAGTCCGAAGGCTCGTCCAGCCAGTCGCGCGGATAGCGCAGCGCGTCTGCACGGTCCACATGCGCGCGGGCCAGGGCCTCGAGATCCCCCACGATGTCCTCCGCGGTGAACAGCGGCGTGTCCACGAGCTCGTCGGCGGGGGGCAGCTCTTGATAGACCTTCCACGCTTCTTCCAGCTTGCCGGCGCGCAGGTAGCTCGCGCCCAACCCCAGGCGCGCGCCCACCTGCGCCTCGGGCTCGAGATACTTGGCCATGGCGTGGCGGAAGATGCGCCGCGCGTCTTCGAGTCGCCCCTGCACGAGCAGGCTCTCCCCGATCATCACGCGCGCCTCCGCCTCGAACTCGCTGCCCGCACCGCCTGCGGCATCGAAATACCGGCGCGCCTCGGCGAGCAGTTGATCGCGGGTGTCCCGCGGGGTCACGCGCTCCCGGGTGGCCAGGGCCAACCCCCCGCCCGCGCCCAGGCCCCCCAGGCTGCCCGGGAGCATCGGCGCGCGCACCGACTGGGCCAAGAGTCCCTGCCCCAGCACTCCGGGCAAGAGCTGCGTGCGCCGGGGAAGCGGGGTCCCGCTCCAGCGTTCCAGGGCCGTGCGCAACTGCGCGCCCTTGGCCTCGATCACATCCCACCAGGTCTCGCGGCCCAGGCCCATGCTGTCGGCGAGCTCCAGCTTCGCCTGGCCGCCGCGGAAGTACGCCCGGCGCAACAGGTCCTCCGGCGCGCTTGCGTCCACCACCTCTTCGTAGCGCAGCCCGGCCTCGCGCAGGGATTCGCGCGCCCGAGCCAGCATGTCCTCTCGCTCCGGGCCGGCGATGCGCATCGCGCGGTCGAGCTCGTCGCGGCCCTGCCTGAAGGCCATCTCCGCGAGCTGGAGCTGCGCGAGGAACCGCTCGCGACTGCGGGGGCTCTTGAGCAGGAACACCCGGTATTCGGCCTCGGCCTTGTCCCGCAGGTCGCTGTGCTGATAGATGCGGCCCAAATGATAGTGGAGCTTGATCCGTTCTTCCTCGCTCAACTCAAAGGGGCCGCGCCCCGGCTCCGCTGTGCGCGGCGCGGGCAGGCCCTGGCGCTGGGCGCGCAGGGCGGCCATCTCCCGGCGAAACAGTTCGTCGCGAAGCCCCTCCAGTGCGTTGCGGGCCTCCACGCGCCGCCCCAAGGCCAGGTTCGTCACCGCGCGATGGTACGTGATATATCGGTTGCGCCGCTCGCGGTGAATCTCCTCCGCGCTCGGCGCCGGACCGTTTGGACCGAAGCGCACCGGCGCGCCGTCCTCCGCCTCCCGGCTCTCTTGCTCCTGCATACGCGCCTCGAAGGTCAGTGCCCGGTCGTAGTCGCGCACCGCCTCGGAATGCAGCGTGTCGCGCCTACTGTCCCGAACCACCACCTCGGCAAGCCGCCGGTTCGTGTCCGCGAGCAACAGGTACGGATTCCCGAAGTCTCCGCGGCGCACCTGCGGATGGTCGTTGTGATGGTGCACGAGGCGCATGAGGTTGTCCCGCGCCAACACGAGCTGGCGCAGCCTCTGCGGACGACCAGCAGGCTCGTCCGGGGCCTCCAACTCGTCGAGCGCCTGCCTGGCGGCCTGGTAATACTCGTCCGGTTCGCGGGGGCGCTCCCGTCCGGTCATCGGATTGAGCACGACCGTGACCACCGCCACGGCCACGGCGAAGGCGAACAGCGCCGCGGGTGCGTAGCGGACCACGCGCGCAGCCGGTCCGCGCTCCTCGGTCTCCGCAGCCGCGGTGAAATCCACCACCTCGGAGGGTTCGTCGGGCATCTCAGCCTCCGCTGCGGGCCTGGTCTCGGCGGTCCTCTTGTTCCAGCCGCTCCCGAATGTCCGCGAGGGTACAGGTCGACTTGAGCGTTTCGATGCGCGCCAACCGCTGGAAAACCGACGCGGGATACAGGCGATGGTTGCCGGCCGTGCGGCGAGCCTCGGTGATCAATCCCCAGACCGTGTAGTTGTGGAGCGTCTGGCGCGAGAGGTGGGTACGCTCCATGATCTCCCCGATGCGGTAGAGCTTTTCCGGTACGTCGAAGCGGGTATGCGGCGGCCCTGCATACCCGGGCGCCCTGGCCGCGCTTGGGCTCTCCTCAGTGCCCGACTGCTCGGTGCTCATGGGCATTACCCCCGACCCTGGCGAACGCGATGTGGCCCCCGAATGTGTTTTATGTTTTACAAATTGTAAAACACGAACGCAAGCATGCCGGCGCTGTTTGCCAATTTTTTTCGGAAACCCCCTTCATTTTCTCCCTTGTACAGGCATGATTTGTAGAATATCGGCAGCAGCGGTTCGTTCGCGAGTGCGCGCGCCACGGGCCCGGCGTACAGAGGCCAGCGGCAGACATGCGACCTCGCCGCGCAAGCCGCGCAAAAGGAATGCGCCTGAGGGCGCCTAGAGACGATTACCACAGTAGGAGGTCCTTGGCCGCGTGGCGTACGCGCGAACGGCCGATGCGGCCTGTATGGCAGCTGATTCGAGGTCCATGGGAAGCAGGCGCACTTTTCCTCTTGATATCTGCGCCGAGCCCGGGATACTACTGGGGCGTACGTAGGCGCATTCGGGGTGTGGAGAGACGGTGAGTCGTTTGGCGACCGGGGATCCCCGGTGTAGCGAGGAAGGGGGCGCATCTGCAAGACTCGCGGGGCCGATGAGCGCCGTCGCACACGCCCGGTGACATCGGCCAAGAGGATCCGAGCCGGTCGGAGACGCGGCGGTCGTCGCCGCGATCGGGATGGATAGAGGAGGTGCATGGAAGATGAACCTACCCGCCAAGGTCTTTGTCGTTCTCAATCTGTTGTTGGCTGTGGTCTTCGCAGTCGTGAGCATGAGCCTGTTCGCCAAGCGCGCGGACTGGTACCAGCGCGCCCACGAGTTCAAGAGGGACCGCGACAAATTGCAGGCCTCTCTGGATGCGGAGAAGCAGCAGCGCCGCGAGGAGGTCTCGAAGTGGCGCAACGAAGCCACTACGCTGACCGAGAAGGTCTCTCTCCTCGAGCCGGCCATCGCCCGCCTGGAGGCCGAAAACGAGAGCCTCAAGGCCAACAACGAGAAACACGCCGACAATATCGCCAACCTCGAGAAGCGCATGCAAGAGGCCAATACTACGCTGCGCAAGATCCTTACGGAGAAGAAGTCTCTAGAGGATCAGCTGGAGACCGTGCGCGAGCAGAACGAGGTCCTCAAGGACGACCGCAACTTCGCGCAGAAGTCGGTGCTGGAGCTCTCCGCCGAGCTGCAGGACGAGCGCGCCCGCCGCACGGAGCTTCAGAAGCGCAACAGCAGCCTCATGGAGCAGAACCTGGCCTACCAGTCGGCGATCGCCCGCGTGCGCGCCGCGGGACAGGGACGCCTGATCTCCGACGCGAAGCCCGCCCCCGAGGTGCGCGGCCGCGTGTTGCGCGTGGTCGAAGACCAGGACTTGGTGGTGGTCAGCCTGGGCAAGAACGACAATCTGGAGCCCGGGATGGAACTCGTGATCAGTCGCGGCAGCGAGTACATCGGCAAGGTCCGCGTGGGCACGAGCATTGAGGAGAACATGGCCGCCACCTATGTGATCCGTCCGCTCACCCAGCAGAAGATCCAGAAGGGCGACATCGCCGAGACGTTGAGCCTGTAGGCGTTGGCCCGATCGGCTGGCCGGGAGCTTCGCATGGATTCACAATCCGCCCGCTCGCCTCAGACGCACGGCTCCGCGAATGAGCTCCGGCGCGATCCGTGGATGGTGCTCGCGGGCGGGATGGCCGCCGTAGCGGTGATCCTTCTCGGGTGCGTGCTCTACTTGGCCTACCAGGTCAACCTCATGCAGGTGCAAGTGGGCCGCATGCAGGGCCAGCTGGACGCCGTCCTGGGACAGGGAGGGGCCGCATCGGCGTCGGCTCCGGACACGGCCGGTTTGTCGGCGGTCGGACCCCAGGCCACCAGCGGCGGCCAATTGCACGCCCAGGCGCCCGACACGGAGCAGCCGGGCGCTTCCGCGGCTGAGGCACAGGAAGACGCGTCCGAGGCGCAGTCGCCGTCCGAACCCGCCGAAGGCATGGCCGCCGCAGGCCCCCTCACCAAGGGGCGAGTGCTCGTGGTGCAGCCTCGGCAGAAGACCATCCTGCTCAGCATCGGCGCCAACCAGGGGGTCACCCGGGGCATGCGGTATACGATCTGGCGTAACGGTCTGTACGTCGGAGAGGTGAGCGTCCGCGACCCGTTCACGGACATGTGTCTGTGCGAGATCGACTCCGTGGCCGGGCCGGGCATCCATGTGGGCGACATCGCCCGCGAGGTCACGGTCGAGCGTGAGGCGCTCGTGCCAAAGCACCCGGCCGCGGCCTTTCGACCCACGCATCACTTTCAGAGTATCACGGTACAGGGAGGCCGGCCATGAGCGCCGACAACGAAGCTGTCGTCGATGAAGACTATGAAGCCGAAGAGGAAGAAGAGTTCGCCCAGCCGGTGATGATGGAGGGCGGGCCTCGCTACGACGTGTACACGGTCCTGCTCATTCTGTCGGCAATCTTCTACGGCGCCGCGCTGACGGTATCGATCTGGGAGTTGAAGTTCTACTCGTCGGACTGGCTGTGGAATCTCCCGAACTAGTTCTAGCGCCACCACACCGCAGGCAGCCGGCGGACCGCGAGCACGCCCAGAACACCGCGCAACAGACCCGGCCGGCGCGTCCGGCCGGGTTTGTAAGTGACCGGACGTTGTGCGGGCAAGCCAGACAGGAGCTCCCCTACCCATGCATCCCATACACCGCATGATGGGCCTGTTCTCCAGGAGCATGGGCATTGACCTGGGCACCTGCAACACCGTGGTGTACGTGGAAGGCCGCGGGATCGTACTCTGCGAGCCATCGGTCGTCGCGGTGTACAAGGGCACCAACCGCGTGATCAGCAAGGGGCGCGGCGTCGGCGAACGAGCCAAGCGAATGGTGGGCCGCACCCCCGGCAACATCGTGGCCATCCGCCCGCTCAAGGACGGCGTGATCGCCGACTTTGAAATCACCGAGGCGATGCTCAGCTACTTCATCGGCAAGGTGCACAACTTCCGGCCCTGGGCGCATCCGCGCGTGGCCGTAGCCGTGCCCTCGGGCATCACCACGGTCGAGCAGCGGGCGGTGCGCAGCTCCGCCGAGCGCGCCGGGGCCCTGCCGCCCGTCTACCTGATCGAAGAACCCATGGCTGCGGCCATCGGCGTAGGCCTGCCGATCCAGGACCCGGTCGGCAGCATGATCGTGGACGTGGGCGGTGGCACCACCGAGGTCGCGGTGATCAGCATGGCCGGCATTGTGCACGTGGAGTCCATCCGCGTGGCCGGCGACGAGATGGACGAGTCCATCGCCGCGTACATGAAGCGCCAGCACAACTTGACCATCGGCGATACCACGGCCGAGCGCATCAAGCTCGCCATCGGCAGCGCCTACCGCCTCGACGAGGAGCTCACCATGGATGTGCGCGGCCGCGACATCGTCAAGGGCCTGCCGCGCAGTGTCCGGGTCCACAGCGAGGAGATCCGCGAGGCGCTCAAGGAACCGGTCGGCGCGATCGTGGAGGCGGTCACCAACGCCCTGGAGAACACGCCGCCCGAGCTGGCCGCCGACCTCATCGACCGCGGCATCGCACTGTGCGGCGGCGGCGCCCTTCTGCGCGGCCTGGACACGATCATCGCCAAGGAGTGCGGCCTGCCCGCTCACGTCGCTGACGACCCGCTGCGCGCGGTGGTGCGCGGGTGCGGCGAGCTCATCGAGAACCTCAAGATCTATGCCCCCTACCTGAAAAGCAGCTCCGACGAGTTCTGACCTTGCGGGCCCGGACGGGCCACCCTATTGCAGTCCAGGTCCGGTTATGCCATCCTGTTGCACGGCGGCCGGCGGGCCGGCGCGGTACTTGCGGAGAGGATGCAGTTGCCACGGATCTCTCGTCGGATACTCGTGACGGTCCTGTTGCTTGCTGCGGGCCTGTTGTGCCTGCTGCCCCCGGCGCTGCTGGGCACGTGGCGGCTGGCGTTCCTCAGCAGCGCCTCGCGCCTCGCCCGGGCCTGGGAGACCCGCGCCGCAGAGCGCCCGCCGACCCTGGAGCAGGGACGCGGCCGCGACGGGGCCGGCGGCCCGGGCTCGCCGCAGGAGCAACGCATCCAGGACCTGGAGCGCCAGGTCGAGGAACTGCGCAACCTGCTTGTGCGCACCCGGTCCGAGCTCGCAGGCGCGCGGCAGCGGCTCGAGCAGCTCGCCGAGGTGCGCGAGTACCTGCCCGCGCTGCGGGTCCTCAGCGCCGAGGTGCTCGTGCGTCCGGGCGGCCTGCCTCTCGGGGGCGACGCCGTGCGCGGCGCGGCCATCGCGGTCAATCGCGGCCGCAACGACGGCGTGGACGTGGGCGACGTGGTGCTCCAGGGACAGGCCGTGGTCGGCCAGGTGGTGGAGGCCGACGCGCACGCCGCCCGCGCCCTGCTCATCAGCAGCCCGCGCAGCGTGCTCGCCGCGCGGCTCGGGCGCACGCGCACCGAGTGCTATGTGCGCGGCGCTGCCCAGGGCGGGTGCGAGGCCGTGTTCCTGGGCCGCCCGCCCGAGGCCCAGGCGGGCGACATGGTCTTCACGAGCGGCCTACTCGGGTACGCGCCGCCTGACCTCTTGATCGGGCAATTGACCGGGCCGCCCGTGGCCAGCCGCGACCGGCGCACGCACGTGGCGCCCCTGCAGCCGCGCGCGGACCTGAACGCCCTGGAGACCGTCCTCGTGGTGCGCCGCACCGACGTAGACGTGGACACGCCCTAGGAAGAGACTCGTGCGCTGGAGCCGCATTGTGCTCGTCACCCTGATCCTCGCGCCCCTGCAGGGGGTGCTCACCAACCGTTTCGGCGACGGCGCGCCGGACCTTCTGCTCCTGCTCGGCCTCCATCTGGGGCTGCGCGCCAACCGGTACGAGAGTCCGCTCGGGTGGTGGTGGGCGGGCTTTGTCCGCGACCTAGCCGTGGGGCGGCACCTGGGCGTGAGCGTGCTGCTCTTGCTGGTGTGGGGCGAGGTCGTCCTGGCCGCGCGCCGGCCGGGCGGACGCCAGCATCCCCTGATCTGGGCGCTGCTGGTGCTCGGGAGCGTAGCGCTCCTGCGCACCGGTGCGCCGCTGGTGCATGCGCTGCTCGCCGACGCGCAGGCCATCCTGCCCGGCCTCGGTGCGACCCTGACCGCAGCCGGGCTGACGGTTGCCGTCCACCCGATCCTGCGGGCCGGTCTGGATCGCCTGGGGCTTGTCGAGCCGCCGCGGCACGTGCCGTTCGAATACGCACAGGAGAGGGCCTAACCGTGTTCCGGGTGCGCGTGGGGGTCATCGCCGCTCTCTTCGTGCTGCTCTACGGCGCATTGTTGGCGCGGCTCGCCTATCTCCAGCTCGCGCAGGGCCCGGCCCTGCGCCGTCAGGGCGAGAAGCGGATCCACCGCCTCGAACAGATCCCGCCGCGCCGCGGCAGTATCCTGGACCGGGACGGCCGCGTGCTCGCTGAAGACGCGCCCGTGTGCAACCTGTACCTGGTGCCCGGCCAGTGGGTCAGCGACAACGGGCGCCGCCGACAGGAACTTGTGCTCGGCGAGGTCACTGTGGGCGCGGTGCGCCAGATCCTGTCGGCCGGCGGCACACAGCGCGAGCAGGAACGCCGTCTCGCGCTCAACTATCTGCGCGAACAGCTGCCCCTCACCCGCGCCCTGGCCGAGATGACCGGCCGCAGTCCGTCAACCGTGGCCAAGGCCCTGCTGCACGCGGCCGAACGAGCGGCTGCGGACGAGGCCCCGGGCGCCCTGCACACGCCCCGGATGCTCTTGCGCGACGTGGACACGGACGTGTACCTGCGGATTCTGCGCGACCGGAATCTGTTCGGCGAACAGAGCCAGTTCGCGGCCGTGGAGCCCCGGCTCGGATGGCGGCGCGAGTACCCCTACGGCGACGCGGCCGCGCATATCACCGGATACGTGGGCCAGTTGACCGCGGCCGAATACGCGCAGCTGCGCGGCGCTTGGGGTCCGCACGGCCCGCGGCCGGGCGAGGGATCCATCCCCGGGTTCTTCGTGCCCACGGAGAAGGAACGCGAGCTCATGCAGCTCTACGAGCTCACCCGCGACGGGCGCACGATCCGTGCGGCCGGCCACCTGGCCAACGACCTGGTGGGCCGAAGCGGCGTGGAGCAGACCTACAACAACATGCTGCGCGGCGCCCATGGCCAGCGGCTGCTGCGCCTGACGCGCACCTCCGCCCACGGCCCGCGCGTCCTGCGCACGGTCGACACCGCGGCGGAGGTGCAGACCGGCCGCGACGTGGCGGTCACCCTCAGCGCGTCCGTACAGCGGCGCGTGTACGAGATCCTGGTGGAGGAGACCGAACTCATGCGCCGCGCGGAAGGACGGCCGTTCAATGCCGCGTGTGTGCTCATGCAGCCCGATACGGGCGCCATCGAGGCCATGGTCAGCCTGCCCACGTTCCACCCGGAGGAAGTGGGCGAGCGCTACCAGGAATACGTGCACCCGCGCAGCCGGTCGCCGTTTCTCAACCGCGCGATCTCGGAGAATTACCCGCCCGGCAGCACGTTCAAGCCCGTGGTGGCCCTGGCGGCCCTGGCCGCGGGGGCCATCACGCCCGAGACCGAGTTCAACTGTCAGGGCGTGATCCGCTACGCCGGCCACGACTACATCTGTATGCGCCGCCATGCCCATGGGCGGATCAAGGTGCACGAGGCGCTGCGCGTCTCCTGCAACGTGTTCTTCTACAACACCGCCCGCGTCCTGGGCGCGCGCAAGCTGCACGCCTTCGCCACGGACATCGGGTTCGCCACCCGCACCGGCATCGACCTGCCCAACGAGGCCGCGGGCAGCCTGCCCATCGGCTCGGGCACCGGACGGGGCTGGGGGCTGGGGAGCACCTTTCACTTCGGCATCGGTCAGGGCATCGCGGTCACGCCCATCCAGATGGCCGTGGCCGTCAGCGCCATCGCCAACGGCGGGGCCGTGGTCCGGCCGCACCTGCTGGCCGACGAACGGCTGGACCGGCCGCGGCGCAGGCTCAATCTCTCCGAACAGGCGCTCCAGGTCGTGCGCGACGGCATGAAAGCCGTGGTCAACGACAACGGCACGGGCCGACGCGCGGCCTTCGACACGCTCACGGTCGCGGGCAAGAGCGGCACCGCGGACTGGAAGCAGGACGCGCGCACCCACGCCTGGTTCGTGGCCTACGCGCCGGTGGAGGACCCGCAGATCGTGGTGGTGCTCATCATCCCGGAGGGCGGTCTGGGCGGGTCCACCTGCGCGCCGATCGTCAAGCGCATCTTGGCCGAGTACTTCGACATCCACGAGACCGAGGGAGGCGTGGGATGAGCCCGGCGCATCGCCTGGGCCGGTCTCTGGCCCGAATCGACTGGCTGCTGCTCCTGAGCGCCGCGGCCACGGCCGGGCTGGGGCTTCTGTACCTGGCCAGCGCCGGGCCGGGGCACTTTTCCGCACAGTGCGTGTGGGCGACCGTGGGGTTGCTGGCCCTCCTGGTCACGGTCATGGTCGGGTACGAGCCCCTGATCCGGTACGCCGGGCTCATGTACCTGGGCGTGCTGGTGCTTCTGGTGGTGGTGTTCTTCCTGCCGGCGCATCGCCATGCGCACAGCTGGATCCGGCTGTGGGGGTTCTCGGTGCAGCCCTCCGAGCTCGCCAAGATCGCGGTCGTGCTCATGCTCGCGCGTCACCTGCGCTACAAGGAGGACCAGGCCACGCTCAAGGGGCTCCTCTTCCCCGCGGTGCTCGTGCTCCTGCCCATGGCCCTCATCCTACGCCAGCCGGACCTGGGCACCGCGGCCCTACTCTTGCCCGTGCTCGTGGCGGTGCTCTTCGCTTCGGGCGCGCGCAAGGCCCACCTAGCGGGCAACATCCTGTTCGGTGCCGCGGCGACCGTGCCCATGTGGATCTACCTGCTGCGCCCGTATCAGAAGCGCAGGATTCTCGCGTTCCTGCATCCGCAACGGTACGAGGTGCGGGAGGCCTACCAGCTCATCATGAGCCGCATCGCGGTCGGCTCCGGCGGGCTCACCGGCGCCGGCTGGGGACAGGGGCGGTCCAACAGCCTGGGCCTCGTGCCGGACCGGCACACGGACTTCATCTTCTGCGTGATCGCGGAGGAAGGCGGATTCCTGCGCGCCGGGCTGCTCATCGCCCTGTACGCGGTGCTCACCCTCCTGGGCCTGCACGCTGCGGCCGCCACGCGCGATCCGGGCGGGCGCCTCGTGGCCGTGGGCGCGGCCACCATGATCGGCGTGCAGGCGGCCATCAACATCGCGGTCACGCTCGGCCTGCTGCCCACCACGGGCATCACGCTGCCGCTGGTGAGCTACGGGGGAAGCTCCTTCCTGGCCACGTCCGTGCTCCTGGGCCTGATCCTGAGCGTGGGCGCGACCACCCCGCCCGTGCTGCACGGAGAGACCTTCACCGGCACGCCGCCCGGCGAGCTGCCCACCCGCACCCGCCGAGGAGAGCGCTGATGCTCGTCGACGAACTGCGCATTCGCGTGCGCGCGGGCCGGGGCGGAGACGGGTGCCTGTCCTTCCGTCGCGAGCGGTTCGTGCCCCGCGGCGGGCCGGACGGCGGTCCGGGCGGACGGGGCGGATCGGTGTTACTGCGCGCGGACCCCAATGTAGGCACGCTGCTCGCCCTGCGTCGCGCGCACGAGTACGCGGCGGCCAACGGACAGCCCGGCCGGGGACGCAACCGCACCGGCGCGGCGGGCGACGACCTTGTGGTGCCGGTGCCCGTGGGCACCGTGGTGCGCGACGCGCACACCGGCGCGGTGCTCGCCGACCTCACCGCAGACGGCCAGGAGGCCGTGGTCGCGTGCGGCGGACGGGGCGGGCGCGGCAACAAGGCCTTTGCCACGCCCACGCACCAGACCCCCCGCGAGTTCGAGCACGGAGAGCCCGGCGAGGCCCGCGACCTGGACCTGGAGCTCAAGCTCATCGCGGACGTCGGCCTGGTGGGCCTGCCCAACGCGGGCAAGAGCACGTTGCTCGCACGCCTGTCCGCGGCGCGCCCGCGCATCGCGTCGTACCCGTTCACCACGCTCGAGCCGCAGCTCGGGCTCGTGGCCGCGGACGACTACCGCTCGTTCGTGCTCGCGGACATCCCGGGCCTCATCGCCGGCGCGCACGCGGGCGCGGGCCTGGGGCACAAGTTCCTGCGGCACATCGAGCGGACCGCGTGCCTGGCCCACATCGTGGACCTGGCGCCGGCGGACGGCTCGGACCCGGTCCGCAACCTGGCCGTGGTACGCGAGGAGCTCGCCCGCTTCTCCGAGGCCCTCTCGCGCCGCCCCCAGGTCGTGGTCGGCAACAAGCTGGACCTCCCCGGCGCGCAGGAGGCCGCCGACCGTCTGGAACAAAACGTGCAGGCGCCCCTGGTATGCGTGAGTGCGGCCACCGGCCAGGGGATGGATGCGCTCGTGGCCGCGCTGTTGCGCATGCTGGACGCCTGCGCATCGTCCCGGCCCGAGGCCTGAGCTCGAGCCGGACACTGTCGGAAAGGAGCCTGTGATGCCGGATTCTTCGGACCAGAAAGGGGCGGGAGCACAGCCCTCGGCCTCCCCACCGTACGGGGAGCCTGCAAAGCCGAATCCTTCGTCCCAGAAGCCCCCCGGATCGAGCCGCGGACGCCTGCGCGCGTGGTGGGTCGTGGTGGGTTGCCTGGGCTTTCTGCTCGTCGTGTTCTTGGCCGCGGTGGCGTTCCTCGTGGTCCTGTACAACCGTCTGGCCTCGCCCGAGCCGCTGGCCCCGAACGAAATCCAAGCCACCGACCAGGAGCGCCAGGCCGCCCGGGCTCGTCTGACCGAAGCCCTGCAGAATCTGAAGCAATCGGACGAGACGACGCTCGAGCTCACCGAGCGCGAGTTGAACGTGCTCGCGTCCGGGCTCGTGGCGTCGCGCTCCGGCATCCACGCGCTGGACACGTCCATCCAGGGAGAAAAGGTCACCGTGCGCTTCTCTTCCGACCATCCGGTGGTCGAGGGCCGGTACCTCAACCTCGTGTACAAGGGCAAGGTCGCGTTCCAGGACGGACAATGGAAGCTCGACCCCACCGAGGTCACGATCGGCGGCGAGGATTATGCGCCCGAACAGGGCGAGGCCGGCGTGGGCAAGCAGCTCGTGCGCGGGCAATTGCGCCAGACCATGAACCAGCTCAGCCGCCAATACGGGGTGGCCCTTGTCCAGCTCTCGGTGCAGGACGGAAGCCTGCGTATTCATGTGCGCAAGAAGCCGACCGACACGACACAACCGCCTCACATGGACACCGCGCCGACGCAGTGATTCGGCTTCGTTCAGCAAGAGGGGGAGCGACGTCTAAGCCGTCGAGATCCCACGCGGTCATCTCGCGCGGCGCGTAGCTCATTCCCTGTACGCAATCCCCTCCAGGCGCAGGAGGCGGCGCTTGCGCGCGAGGCCGCTGGAGAATCCGCCCAGCCGGCCGACCGCGGCAAGCACCCGGTGACAGGGCACCACGATGGCCACCGGGTTCGCCCCGCACGCGGCGCCCACCGCGCGCGCGGCACGAGGGGCGCGAATGGTATGGGCGAGCCCGCCGTAGCTCACCGCCCTGCCCCACGGGACCCGCGCGAGCGCGCGCCACACCTGCTGCTGGAACGCGGTGCCCGACGACAGGTCCAGCGGCACGGCGAACCGTACCGGCTCTCCGCGTGCATAGGCCTCCAGCTCGTTGGCCAGGTTCGCGAGGATTCGCGCCGCGCGGTCATGCCCCCCTACCGGGCTCGACTCGCGTGCGCCGCGTCCGACCCAGCCGAGCCGGCACACCCCGCGCGCGCTCGCCTCTGCGCGCAGGGTCCCCAGGGACGTAGAGATCAGACGAATCGCGCCCATGGGCCTTCTCGAAGGCTTCTGTGGTCGATCAGCGATCCAGCCGGATCATAGCCTTCACCACGCCGTCCTTGTAGTCGGCCACGAGGTCAAACGCCTTCTGGGTCTCTTCGAGCGGGAAGCGGTGCGTGACCATGGCATCCACGTTCAGCGCACCCGTTGCCACCAGGTCCAGGGTCTTGCGGGCGCAGTTGTTCTGGCGGCGAACGTGCTGGATGCAGATCTCGCGCCTTCGCGCGATGTCGGCCTGGAACGAGTATCGGTCGAACTCGGGGATGCCGATGAGCATCAGCTTGCCGCCGGGCTTGAGCAACTCGAAGGCCTGGTCGAACGACTCCTGCTGGCCCGCGCACTCGAACACCACGTCCAGGGCCTGCGGCTCTTGGCGCAGGACGTCCGCGACCACGTCCTGGGTGTCCGGGTTGCCGGCCCAGTGCGCACCCGCCTCGCGCGCGACCGCGCAGCGCGCATCGATCCGGTCGGTCATGTACACGGCGGCCGCGCCCCCGTGCAGCGCGGGCGCGAGCACCGACAGGCCGATGGGCCCGCTTCCCAGGATCCCCACCTTGGTTCCGGCCATGGGTACGGATTGCTGGACCGCATACACGCCGATGGTGAGCGGCTCCGAGAGCGCGGCGCGCTCTGCGGTCATCTGTTCGGGCACGGCAAAGCAGCTCTCCGCCGGCATGACCAGGTACTCGGCCAGGCACCCCTCCGCCTGGTCCGGGCAACCCAGGAACCGCAGGTTGCGGCAGGTGTGCTCGCGTCCGGCCTCGCACTGGTCGCAGGCGTGGCACGGCATGGCCGGGTCCACGGCCACGCGCTGGCCCACCTGCAGGTCCCGCACGCCTTCGCCGAGCCGGTCGACCGTGCCCGCGCACTCGTGGCCGACCATGAAGGGGTATTCGACCACGTGGCTGCCGATGCGACCCGTGGTGTAGTAGTGCACGTCCGAGCCGCACACACCCACGGCCTCCACGCGCAGCCGCACCTCCCCGGGCCCGGGCTCCGGGTCCGGTCGCTCCGTCAGGGCCATCTCGCGCAGCCCCGTCAAGACTACCGCCTTCATCGAATGACCTCCTCGCTAGAGACTCACAGTGATCAGGCGCGCGACTTGCCGCCCGAGAGATTGACCACCGTGCCGTGAATGTAGCTCGCGCGCGGGCTGGCCAGGAAGCAGACGAGGTCGGCCACCTCGGTCAGCCGCCCGCACCGGCCCAGCGGAATGGAGGAGGCCTCGTAGGCCGCGCGCAGCGCCTCCACCGTGACCCCGCGCGTGTAGGCGAGCGCGCGCTCGTACTCCGCGTTGCGCAGGTCCGTGGCCTCCAGGATGCCCGGCGCCAGGCCCACGACGCGCACGCCGTGCCTGCCCAGCTCCTTGGCCCAGGAGCGCGTGAGGCTGTACTGGGCCGCCTTGGTGGCCGCGTACGCGCTCTGTCCGGCCGATCCCTCCAGTCCGGACTCGCTGGCCATATTGACGATAACCCCTTGGCCCCGGTCGATCATCACGCGCGCGGCCGCCTGCGCGCACAGAAAGGTGCCCTTCTGGTTGATGGCCAGGGTCCGGTCCCAGACCTCCTCGGTGAGCTCCTCGCGGCCGGCCGGGTCCACCAAGAGCCGCGGGATCAGGATGCCCGCGTTGTTGACCAGGATGTCCAGGCCGCCGAAGCGCTCCAGCGTCGCGGTTACCAGGCCGTCCACCTGCGCCTTGCGCGACACGTCGGCGGGCACGAACAGGGTCTGCGCGCCGGTCTCCTCGGCGATCGACTCGGCCGCCTCGCGTCCGCGCGGCTCGTTCACGTCCCCGAGCACCACCCGCGCGCCCGCCTGCGCGAGCCCGTGGGCCACGGCCCGGCCGATGCCCGCCGCCGCGCCCGTCACCACCGCGACCTTGTCCTCGAGTTCCAGCCAGCTCATCGCTTCTAGATCCTCTGTCAGCACACTCGCCCGCCGCGCTCACGCCTGCGGGAACAGGGTCCCGGGATTCAGCCGCCAGCCGGGGTCGAAGAGGCGCTTCACGCGCCGCATCTCTTCCACGCCCTCCTCTCCGTACAGGAGGGGCAAAAGAAATGTCTTCAGCTTACCGATGCCGTGCTCCGCGCTCACCGTGCCCCCGCGGGCCACGGCCTCCTGCGCGAAGCCCTTGTAGATCTCCTTGCCGCGCGCGTATTCGTCCTGGGTATGGGGCAGAATGTTCACGTGCAGGTGATTGTCCGCGATGTGGCCGAAAATCACGTACTCCAGGCCCTCCGCCTCCAGTCGCTCGCGGTACAGGGCCAGCATGCCGTCCAGGTGCTCGTTCGGCACGGCCATGTCCGTGCCCAGCTTGGTGATGTCCGGACAGTCGCGTTGGATCCGCCCGATGCGCAGGTTCACGGCCTCCGGCACCGCGTGCCGGAACAGGCGCAGGCGCTCGTGCTCGCGCGGCTCGGTGGCCATCCAGGTGGCCTCCTCGTCGCACCCGGCCGCTTCCAAGAGCTCGGCGAAGGCGAGCGCCGCCTCGTCCACCTCTTCTTCGTCGCCGTGGAACTCCACGAACACCCCGGTGTGCCAGTCCTCGGAAAGCTCCGGGATCTCGGCCGCACCCTCGGTCTCCTCGCGGTGGACGCGCAACAGGTCCAGGGCGCGGTGCCCGAAGAACTCGATGGCTGCGGGCGGAAAGGGCGGCGCCCCCTGTTCCTCGCCGCGAAGCGCGTGCACAAGCCCCACCGCCGCCTTCTCGCTTGGCACGAACGCGATGATCCCGAGCGCCCGCGCCGGCGCCGGCCGCAGCCGCAGGCCGATCTCCGTGAACACGGCCAGGGTGCCCTCGCTTCCCACGAACAGGTCCAGGAGGTCCATGCCGTCGGCCGCGTAGTATCCTGCCGCGTGCTTCACCTTGGGCATGGTGTACCCGGGCAGCCGGCCGGAAATGCGCTGCCCGTTCTCCAGCGCAAGCTCGAACGCTCGGTCCTCGGTGCAGGCCACATAGTCCCGCCGCAGCTCGAAGGTGCGCCCGTCCACCAGGGCGGCGCGCAGACCGACCACGTGATCGCGCATGGGCCCGTACCGGTGCGTGCGCGCGCCCGAGGCGTTGCATGCGGTCATGCCGCCAATGCACGCGCTCCACTCGGTCGGGTCGCACGGCAGGAACTGCTCCGGGGCCTCGCGCAGGGCCGCGAGCGCGGCGCGGTCAGGCTCGGGCCAGGTGTCGCTGCCCTCGAATTCCCGCTTTTCGATCGCGTCTCGCAGGTCCGCGAGTACCACGCCCGGTTGGCAGCGGATCGTGAACCGGCCGTCCTCCTCGCGCAGGCCCAGAACCCGGTCCATGCGGCCTACGTTCAGGGCCACGCCGCCCTGGGGCACGCCGGACCCGGTGATGCCGGTGAGCCCCGCGGACACCGTGACCGGCGCCTCCTTCTCCGTGCAGGCCCGCAGCACGGCCAGAAGCTCCTGCTCGCTCGTGGGGCGGGCCACGCCCTGGGCGGACCCGTGCAGGCGCGACTCGTCCGTGAACAGGTCCGCCAGCTCCTCGAGCGCGTCGCCGGTCAGGATCAGCTCGTCGTTCGACATGTCTCTCTCCGCGCAGTCGGGGCGCCCTCTTCGCCCTCGGCGATCCGCGCAAAGCATCTACTATACCAGGAACCGACGTACGCGTCTCGCCCTTTTTCCAAAGGCTCGGCCCGGCCCGGCGAGGCGCAACTTCGCCTTGACCGGCTCAGGGCCGGGGTCTACAATAGCGCCGTCCGGATTCGGCTGGAGACTGCGATGTTGGACGAGCCGGTCCTTATTCTCAATCGCTCGTGGATCCCGCTGCAGATCGCGGACGTGCGCCGCGGCATCGTGCTCCTGTACAAGGGCGTGGCGGAAGTGGTCTGTCCCCGCACGTTCCGCACGTACGACTTCGCCCGATGGGTGAGCGCGAGCACGGGAGACGACACGCCGTATCTGCAGACGCCGCGCTTTCGCCTGCCGGTACCCGAGGTGCTCGTGCTCGCCCGGTTCAATCGGATCGTTCGGCGACCCATCCGATTCAGCCGACGCAACGTGCTCGTGCGGGACAACTGGACCTGCCAGTACTGCGGACGCCGGTTTCCCGAGCGGGAGCTCACCCTCGAACACGTGCGCCCCATCAGCCGCGGCGGCACGAACTCCTGGAGGAACGTGGTGGTCGCCTGCACCGCCTGCAACAAGCGCAAGGCCGATCGAACGCCCTCGCAGGCCGGTATGCGCCTGTTGCGCACGCCCCGTGAGCCGCGGCGGCTGTACACCACGCGGCCCCAACTACGCCGCGTGCGCGCCACCTGGGAGCCGTTCCTCACGCACCCATCCCTGGCCTGACCGGCTTGGCTTGACACGCCGCTATCCGACCCTAGAATGGGCCCATGTCTGCGCCGACTCTGACGCCCGCTGAGGCGAAGCGTCTGTTTTCCCACTACCGCACGATGCTGCGCATCCGCCGCTTCGAGGAGCGGGTCCTGTCCCTGTTCACCGAGGCGCAGCTGCGTGGCACGGCCCACGTGTGCCTGGGCCAGGAGGCGGTGGCCGCCGGCGCGTGCGGCCCGCTCGAGCCCGAAGACCTTGTCACCAGCAACCATCGCGGTCACGGCCACATGCTCGCCAGGGGCGCGTCCATGCCCTGCATGATGGCCGAGTTGTACGGCGGCCGGGCGGGCTGCGCGCGCGGCGTGGGCGGCAGCCAGCACATGACAGCGCCCGAGGTGGGGTTCCTGGGATGCAACGGCATCACCGGCGGCGGCCTGCCGCTGGCCGCGGGCGCGGGCCTGAGCCTAGGGCTGCGCGGTGCGCGGGCCGTGGTGCTGGCCTTTTTCGGCGACGGGGCCATGGCCCAGGGCACGTTCCACGAGTCCGCGAACCTCGCGGCCGTGTGGCGCCTGCCCGTGGTGTTCCTTTGCGAGAACAACCAGTATGCCATGGGCACGCAAGTGGCGGCCACGTCGCCGGTGACACCCCTGTCGACGCGTGCGGGCGCCTATGGGATGCCCGGGCAGACCGTGGACGGCACCGATCCCCTGGCCGTGGAGGACGCGGTCGCGGCCGCGCGCGAACGAGCGCTCGACGGCGAGGGCCCCTCGCTCGTGGAGGCGGTCTGCTTCCGGCTCGGCGGCCACTCGCGCAGCGACCCATGCGACTACGTGCCTCCGGAGCACGCCGAGCAGGCCCGCCGCCGCGATCCGGTTCCCGCGGCGCGCACGCGGCTCATCGAGGCCGGTACGGACGAGGCCGAGCTCGTGCGCCTGGAATCGGAGGCCCGGCAAGAGGTCGAAGACGCGGTAGCCTCGGTGCGTGATCCCCAGAGCCTGTCGCTTGGCGAGTATGAGCGCACGCTGTACCCCTCACCCAAGCCCACGTCTGCCTCGTCCCCCGGGGCGCCCGCCCAGCCGGGCGAGACGACGTACGTGCGCGCGCTCGGACAGGCGCTCGCCCACGCGCTCGAGACCGATCCGCGGGTCGTGCTTCTGGGAGAAGACATCGCCGAGTACGGGGGCGCCTTCCGCGTGACCGACGGGCTCGCCCAACGCTTCGGCGCAGCGCGCGTGCGCAATACCCCGATCAGCGAGAACACCGTGGTCGGCTGCGCCGCGGGCGCGGCCATGACCGGGCTGCGGCCCGTGGTGGAGATCATGTTCATGGACTTCCTGCTGCTCGCGCTCGACCAGCTCGCCAACCACGCGGCGAAGTGGTCCACGATCAGCGCGGGCAAGCTGACCGCGCCCCTGGTGCTGCGCGTGCCCGCGGGTGGGCGCCGAGGGTACGGGCCCACGCACAGCCAGTGCTTCGAGGGGCTGCTGTTGAACGTGCCGGGACTGAAGCTCTTCACCCCGGCCACGGTGCAGGACGCCTACGGCCTGCTGCTCACCGCCATCGCGGACGAAAGCCCGGTGGTGTTCATCGAGCACAAGCTGCTCTACGGCGTGCGCGAAGAGCTCGACCCCGCAGCCGAGGTCCCGCCTCCGGGCCGCGCGCGCGTGGTGCGGCAGGGCCGAGACCTCACCATGGTCGCATTCAGCCACACGGTGCGCCTGTGCCTGACCGCGGCAGAGCACCTCGCACGCGAGGGCGTGGAGGCCGAGGTGGTGGACCTGCGCACGCTGCGGCCGCTCGACCTGGACACCGTAACCAAGAGCGCGGCGCGCACCCAGCGCCTGCTCGTAGCCGAGGAAGGCCCCCGCACCGGCGGGGTGGGCGGCGAGATCGCGGCCGCCATCCAGGAGGCAGCGTTCGGGTACCTGGATGCGCCGATTCTGCGCGTGGCCGCACGCGACTTGCCCGTGCCCGCGTGCGAGGAACTCGAGACCGCGGTCCTGCCCCAGGTCGCCGACCTCGTGGCCGCGGCCCGCACGCTCGTGCACGGCTAGGCCGTGTTCTCTCTCTCCACCGCGAATCGTGCGTGGGGAGTCCCGTCCGGGTTTTGCCGGACGCGCAGGCCCGGCCCCGTAGGATCGTGCCCATGAAACGCGTGGACATCTACACGGACGGCGCGTGCTCGGGCAACCCGGGCCCGGGCGGCTGGGGAGTGGTGCTCGTGTATCCGGCCCGAGGCGAGCACAAGGAGCTCTGCGGCGCCGAACCGCAGACCACGAACAACCGCATGGAGCTGCGCGCGGTCATCGAGGCGCTTGACGCTTTACGCGAGCCCTGCGAAGCGGTGGTAACCACGGACAGCCGGTACCTGCACGACGCGTTCGCCCGGGGGTGGCTCGCGCGCTGGCAACGGAACGCCTGGCGAACCGCCGCGCGCAAGCCCGTCAAGAACAAGGACCTGTGGCAGCGCCTGCTCCACGCCGCCGGCCGCCATCGGCTGACCTGGCGGTGGACTCGCGCGCACAACAACCATGCGGAGAACGAGCGCGCCGACCGGCTGGCCGTGGCCGCGCGCCGCGCGCTCGTGCGCGATCAGACCCAGGACTCGCCCGACTGACCCCCGTCCAGCAGCTTGCGCAGCCGCCGGGCCGTGGCCGCGGCGAGCTGGTCCACGTCTTCGCGGAAGGAGAACTCGCGCACGCAGTACCGGCACGCGTGGGAGAGCATGAGGTTGAGTCCCCGGTCCTGGCCCTCGCGGTAGTCGGTGCGAAGCCCCACCACGGGCACGCCCAACGCATGCGCGAACCCCACCTCAAAGGCCACGCCGCTGTCCGCGTCCGCGCCCTCCAGCACGGCCACCACCGCCGTGCTGTGGCGGATGGACTCGCGGCATCGGTCGAAGAGCATGGCGAAGTGCTCGGGCGCGTTGAATCGCCCCTCCACGCGAAAGTCCTGCGGCAGGACCATCTCCACCCCGGGCGCGTGCGTGCGAAGCGCCGCGGCGAACGCGCGGTTCCACTGGCGTTCCATCTGGGTGAACACGGGCGCGGCGAGGTAGACCTGGACCTGGGCGGCCTCGGGCATGGGTCTCTCTCGATTCTAAGGGCCGCGCCCAGCGGGACGGGCGCTCAGGCGCGCCGGGGCGACTCTTCGACGACCTCGGCGGTCTTCACCCAGCGCTTGCGGCCCCGCACCTTGACGCGGCTCAGGCCCCGGGACTTGCGCTGGCGCGCCTGGCGGGCCTTGCGACTTTTCCTAACTCTGGACTTGTACTCCATGCGTCCCTCCATGCCGGGGCGCCTCCGGGCGCCCGATCGGCAGGAGAGTATAGCCTCCAGCGCCCCTTGCGCAAGACAAAACCACGCCCGCGCCGCATCGGCCCGACGCGCGCCAGCTGTCGCTGTCTTGCCTACACGCGACGTGCGCGGCCATGCACGCGCGGCTTCTCGCACACGCTCAAGCGGACGGAGACGTCTCGCCCGAGGCAGCGCCTGCGTCCGAGGGGCTCGACTTCTTGTCCGCCAGGATCAGAATGAGGCCCCAGCCGGCCACCACCACGGTGATGATCTGCAAGAGCGCGTAAGAGAGGAGCACGTCCGCCGAAAACTGGCTGAGCTCCGTCTCTGTGACCCCGTCGCCCGGCGCGTGCCCGAGCATGGCCTGGTACACCTCTGCCTCCGAGGGCGGGGCCAGCAGGCACCCGTGCCCCAGGTACCGCTGTAGGTTGTCGCCCGGGCGGCGCCACTCGCCCTCGAACGCGGGAAAGAGCCCGCTCAACACCACCAGCCCCACGGCCACCGCGCCCACGACCCGCTGCTTCCTGTTCATACGTCCCTCCGCTCGTTGACCCATGTTCCTGCCGTCCGGCTACTGCGTATCCTGCCCCGCGTCGCGCTTCGCCTCCTGGGCCTCTTCGGATTCCGTGTCTCGGGACTCTTCCGCTTCCGCGGACTTGGTGAGCCCGAAGACGGCGTCCTCGGCGTCCCTCCATCGGGCCGAGCCGAACGAGCCCACTTCCTCCCCCCAGGGGTTGAGAGTGGATCCGCCCAGGTCCTCCAGATCCTCGCCCACGGAGTAGACGATCTGCTTTGCGCGGTTATAGCGGAACGGCTCGCCGTCGAACGGGTCCCTAGCCACCGCCTTGATGTAGTCGGGTACAAGATCGTCCAGGCGTTCAGGGAACGTGCCGTGGTCACGCCTGTACGCGTTGCACGCGCAGACGAGGAGCATTCCTGCCACATCGGCTTCGATCCTGCATTTGACCTCCAGAGAATGGATGTATAACCGGCCCCAGAGTCCCACCAGAATATCGCCCACAGCGTTCGGACCAAGGGCGCCCCGCTTGCTCCGGCAGCGACGACTTGCGGCCTCCATCACCTCGGAGGGTTTCATGTTGCCGTACGCGCGGGGCGCGTTGCGGATCACTTCCCGACAGACCTGAGCGAACATCTCCTTCGTCTTGTTAGGCTGGAAACACAATCGGGTCAGCAGTTGGTCTTCCATCCACCCACCGTCCATGTCCAGCGCCTGCATGAATGTCTTTTCTCTTCTCTGGATCTGATTCACAATCTCGACGCACTCTTCGCAATCCACCTTCATGGCGCGGACCAAACCGTGATCAAACGGACCGAGGCCCCCAAGGATGCGCGCCAACCGCTTCAACTGCATGGCCGGTGCGTCTCGATCATGCGCCAGCTCCACGACTCGCATGAGCCCGGTTTCGAGCAGAGCAAAGCCCGTCAGGTATTCGGTGAACAGTATGGGGTCGTGCTGCACGAGGTTGCCGAACCGGAGCAGGGTCCTGGACGTATCCACCGCCTGCGCATGGTCACCAGCTAGGCGATCGTGACGTGCTTTGAAGGCCAGCAGGTTTGCGAGAGCGCGCCAGTCCTGTAGATGAGGAGGATGATCATAAGGGCTTACGACTCTGGGCGGCAGACAAATCTCGCAGGCAACCCCCTTGCGCATGCTTTCGAATGTCTCCTCGTTGCGCGCAAGGACTTCCTGCACCGTTTGAGGGTCCACTGGCTCGCCAACCACGTAGGCCCATATGAACTCCGCATCTGAGGGTCGGTACATCTTCTCCGCGGCGGCCTCGAAATACGTGAACGCGTTGTTCTCGTCCGCCACGTCCGGCCGGTCGACCTTCAGGTCCGAGAGGTCCGGCGGCGGCACGTCGCGCCTCAGGATCAGCAACACGATGATCGCGGCGCCGATCAACACGGGAACCGCGATGCCGAGGATGACGAAAAACTTCTTCATGGGTTCAGCTCCTGCATCGCATCCTGCACCGCCCGATCCACCGCTTCTTGCATCTGGGGCGACAGCTCCTCATTCGACTGGTCCATGTCCTGTGCATTTTCGGGCTCGATCAGCTCCACGGGCTCGAAGATGCCGTACACGGCGTCCTTGGTAACCCAGCGGTTTCGCATTCCATACCTGCCCTCTCCCAGGGGCAGCAGTTGCGGCGACCCGCCCGCGTCCTCCAGATCCTTGCCGACCGAGTACACGGTTCTGTTCGCGCGGTCGTAGCGGAACGGCTCGCCGTCATACGGATCCCTGGGCACCGCGTCGATGTAGTCGGGCACAAGCTCGTCCAGCCGCTCGGGCAGCGTGTCATGATCCCGCGCATACAGGTTGCACGCACAGACGAGGCGGCTGGCTGCGAGCGCGCACTCGGCGGAGCATTTCGCCTTCAGGTACTCTCTCCAAGCAGGAAACGTCAAGGCACACTGAGTCATCCCCACAGTGTTCGCTGAAGGCAAAAGGTACTCCTCCGGAGGCACTCGCGCGATTCCCTCTGCTACAGATAAATCGATGTCGCCACAGGGCAAGGACGCATTGCGGATGATGTCTCGACAAATGTCCGCCAGCATCGCCTTGGTCTTGTTGGGCTGAAAGCGATATCCCGGCCGGAACCGCTTGCCCCAAAACTCCTTTGTGCGCACCTTGCCTGCGACCAGGTCATCGATGAAACTGGCACTGACTCGATACTCTGCCTGCATGGCTCGAATCAACACCTGGTCGAGCAAGGGAACCCGGACAAGAGCCTGGTTGAGCCGCTGCAATTGGGGCTTCGTGATTTCCTCGTCGCGGGCCAGGCCGATGGCCTGGTCAGTCCCCATATGCAGCGCAGCCAAGCTCACCATGCAGTCGACCAGGGACACAGGGTTGCCCTGAATGAGGGCCGTAAAGCGGAGCAAGAGGATGCACGTGTCCGTTGCCTGCTCATGGCGCCCGTCGAGCCGTTCTTCGCGTGCCCTCACGGCCAGGACCTCCGCCATGTGTCGCCAGTCGTACAGGTAGGGTTGATCGTCTTCAAGGCTCGTACGCGGGGCCAAACAAACCTCGCATGCGAGCCCCTTATCGATCCATTGGAACGTCTCTTCATTTCGCTCGATGATCCGGTGCACCGTTTGCTCATCCACCGGCTCGCCGGCCAGGTAACGCTGTATCAGGGTCGAGTCCTCCGGGTAGAAGAGCACCTCTCCCGCGGCCTCGAAGTACGTGAACGCGTTTGCCTCGTCCGCCACGTCCGGCCGCTCGACCACGAGGTCCGAGGTGTCCGGCGGCGGGATATCTCGGCTCAGATACAGGAATACGGCAAACCCCACCGCGGCGAAAACCGCGAGCGCGAGCCCGACAATAAGCCCTACCCTCTTCATGGCGCTCCCTCCGAGTCGTCGCCCTCCTCCCGCGCCCGCCGGGCATGCGCCCCCGCGCTCACGCGCCTATGACCGGGACCGGCGGAACGGGCCTCCCGCCCGCGCGTCAAACCCAATCGCCGGCACGGTTCTGCACCCAGGCGAGCTCCGGGGCATCCACGCGCCGGCAGTGGTCCACGAGCAGCGCGAACAGGTCGCGGACCGCGTCGCGCATCCGCGGGTCGCGCAACCGGTTGTGCACCTGCTCCGAGTCTGTGAGCCGGTCGTAGAGCGCATGCTCGCCCTCGCGCCCGCACACGAGCTCATGCTCCGGGGTGAACAGGGCCAGGTGCTCCATGGAGCTGTGATGCACGAACGCGGTGTCGCGCCACGGGACCTCGCCGCCCAACAGAAACGCCGAGGCGTCCGCGCCCTGCTCCCTGCCGCTCGGGTCCACGCCCAGGAGCGAGAGGAGCGTGGGCTGGAAGTCCACCGTGCTCGTCACGCGGCTGACCACCGTGCCCGCGCGCACGCGCTCCGGCCAGCGCACGATGAGCGGCACCCGGCAGTCGGTCGCGTAGAGCGCGTTCTTGGCCATGAGGCCGTGCTCGCCCATGAGCTCGCCGTGGTCGCTCGTGAACACGACCGCCGTGTGCTCGGAGATGCCCCAGGCGTCGAGCCGGTCGAGCATCCGGCCCACGTTGTCGTCGATGCACTTCACCTCGCCGCAGTACTGGGCCTTGACCTCGCGCACGAGCTGCTGCTCGGCCGGCGGGCTGCGGTCGCGCCAGGTCTGCATGGCCTGCTGCCACGCGGGCACGTCCTCCTGGCACAGCGACGCGGGCAGGCGCATGTCCTCGGCCCGGTACATGGACGCGTACGGCTCGCGCACGGTCCAGGGCATGTGGGGGTCGGGGATGCTGAGCATCAGGCAGAAGGGCCCCGCCCGGTGCCCCTCCAGGAACTCGATGGCCTTGTCGGTCAGAAAGTCGGTCGTGTATGTGGACGGGTCCGGACGCTCGGACGGATCGCCGACTTCCTTTTCGGTCCGCACGGTGCCGTCCGGCTGCTCGATCATGCGTTTCCAGTGCGCATTCTCGAACATCCACCGGCAGTCGGCGAACCCCATGGACCGCTCGGCCCGCAACCACCCGCCCCGGGTCCGGCCCGGGCCGTCCAGGTGCCACTTGCCGATGTAGCCGGTCGCATACCCCGCCCGCTGCAAGAGGCTGGCCCAGGTCACCTCGTCGCGGTGGAGCTCCGCGCTGTTGCGGTACGCGCCGTGGGCGTGCGGATACCGGCCCGTGACAAAGCATCCGCGCGACGGCGTGCACACGGGCGAGTTCGTGAAGAACTGGTCGAACCGCGCGCCCTCGCGGGCCAGGCGGTCGACGTTCGGGGTGTGCACCTCGTTGCCGCCGTACGCGCTCAGGGTCCAGCAGCTCTGCTGGTCGGTGTGGACAACGAGAAGGTTGGGCGGGCGCGACTCCTTGCTCAAGGCGGACCTCCTCGGCGCCTGCGCCCCGGCGCGCGAGCGCGGGTGCGCGGCTGCGATCCGTGCTTGTCGTCCGGACGAGACGTTCCGCGGCCCCGCGCCCGGGTTACTTGTCCGTAAGCGCGGCCACGCCCGGCAGCACCTTGCCCTCCAGGAACTCCAGGCTCGCGCCCCCGCCCGTGGAGATGTGGGTCATGCGGTCGGCCAAGCCGGACTGGTTCACCGCGGCCACGGAGTCGCCGCCGCCGATCACGCTCACCCCGTCCACGTCGGCCACCGCGCGGGCCAGGGCCATGGTGCCCTCGGCAAAGCCCGACTTCTCGAACACGCCCATGGGCCCGTTCCACACCACGGTCTTCGCGCCTTCGAGCGCCTGAGCATAGCGCCGTTCGGTCTTCGGGCCGATGTCGAGGCCCATCTGGCCCTCGCCCACCTGGGCCACCGTGGCCTCGGGGCCGTCGGCCTCGAAGTCAGAGGCCACGCGATGGTCCACGGGCAACAGAAGCTCCACGCCGCGGTCGGCCGCGCGCTTCAACAGGTCCCCGGCCAGGCCGACCTTGTCCTCCTCCACCAGGCTCTTGCCCACGGGCTGATCCTGGGCCTTCAGGAAGGTGTAGGCCATGGCCCCGCCGATGAGCAGCTTGTCCACGCGTTCGAGCAGGTTCTCGATCACCCCGATCTTGTCCGAGACTTTGGCCCCGCCCAGGATGGCCACGAACGGGTGCTCCGGGGCCTGGAGCACCTTGCCGAAGTATTCGACTTCCTTTTCCATGAGCAGGCCCGCCGCGTTCCGGTCGAAGTGGCGGGTCACCCCGGCCGTGGAGGCGTGGGCCCGGTGCGCCGTGCCGAACGCGTCGTTCACGTATACGTCGCCCAGGGACGCGAGCGCGTCCACGAACGCGTCGATGCGCTGCTGGGTGGCCTCGTCCTGCTTGTCGTACTTGGCCAACAGCTCTTCCTCGGGGTGGAAGCGCAGGTTCTCGAGCACGAGCACCTCGCCCTCACCCAATCCGTCCGCCAGGCCGCGCACCTCGTCGCCCACGCAGTCGGTCGCCAGCGGCGCGGGCTTGCCCAAGAGCTCGCCCAGGCGCTCTGCCGCGGGCCCTAGCGAGAACTCGGGCTTGCGCTCGCCCTTGGGCCGGCCCAGGTGGCTCATAAGCACGAGCCGCCCGCCCTGGTCGAGCACGTGCCGGATGGTGGGCAGGGCCGCGCGAATCCGCGTGTCGTCGGTGACCTTGCCGTCCTGGACCGGCACGTTGAAGTCCACGCGCGTCAGCACCCGCTTGCCCTTGAGGTCCAGGTCGCGTACCGTCAGCTTCGCCATGTCCGTCTCCTCATTCTCCCTCACCGCATCGGTGTCAGGCGGCGCTGCAAACGCCGCGCCAGGGCTCCCTCTGCTCCGGCGGCCACGCGAAGCGGCCGGAGTCATTCTACCGGCCGCCGGTTCGGATTCGCGAGCAGAAAAACGTGCGGATCGCGTTTGCCTGCGTATAATCGGGGCATCGACGGACGGACTGCCCGCCGCCGCGCATCGGCCGACCGATCCCAAGGAGACTCGTCATGCCCCGCACCGCGCTTGTGATTCTGGCCAATGGATTCGAGGAGATCGAGGCGGTCACCTCCATCGACATCCTGCGCCGCGCCGATGTGCGCGTGACCGTGGCCGCGGTGGCGTGCGTGCGCGTGGACGGTGCGCACGGCGTCCCGTTCGTGGCCGACGTCACCCTGGCCGACGTAAAGGACCAGGACTTCGACGCCGTAGTACTGCCCGGCGGCATGCCCGGGGCGCAGGTGCTCGGGGGCACGGACATGGTCCGCGAGGTGGTCACCCGCCATGCGGATGACGGACGGATCGTGGCGGGCATCTGCGCGGCGCCCGCCATGGCCCTGGCCGCGTTCGGGGTGCTCGACGGCAAGCGCGCGACCTGCTACCCGGGGTTCGAGGAGCGGTTCCCGGACACGGCTACCTTCGTGGAAGACGCGGTGGTGGTGGACGGGAACGTAACCACGAGCCGCGGGCCGGGCACGGCCTTCGCCTTCGGGCTGGAGCTCGCGCGCCAGCTCGCCGGCGAGCAGAAGGCCAACGAACTCGCCGCGGCCATGCAGTACGCCCGGTAGGCGCCTCCAGGCGCGCCACCGGCGGCTCGCGCCCTGCCGTCGTCTCCCGAGCACTGCGCGCAAGCCGCGTCATCGCGAAACGCGCGCGTCCATGTCCGGGGAGCGTTCGCCGACAAATCAGTGTACGACGTCGATGCCGCCGGGACCTCCCGGGCCGCCCGCTTGCCCTGGGCCCTGGCCCGGCTGGCCGCCCGCGCCCGGCCGGGGAACCACGATGCGGCCGGCCTGCTCGCGCTGGACCTCGCGGACCTGCTCGACCATCTGCTCCACGGCCTTGCGCATGGCCTGGGGGAACTCCTGGATGGCCTGCTCCATGGTCTCGGCCTCCAGGGGCGCCTGGATGGGCAGGGACCCGGCGCCGGTGAGGATCTGGGTCTGGCCCATGAACCGGTCCTCGCGCCCGCTGTCGGGCGACCCGTCGGGCTTGACCGGCACGAGCCTGCGGATCTGGCCCATGCGCAGGTCCGTGTAGCTCTCCTCGCGATACAGCTCGTTCTGCTCGATCTTCAGGTCTTCGAGACCCTTCAGGTTCTCGTCAGGCATCCTGGCTTCCTTTCCGGCGGTGTGCGCTTCC
>Ga0180432_10001922_pt1 | contig 31958 bp, 26 predicted proteins | sample SS_ome_10_FD_132414 | JGI IMG/M metagenome (GOLD analysis project Ga0180432, IMG submission 132414) | Hypersaline lake sediment archaeal communities from the Salton Sea, California, USA - SS_1_MS_2 metaG | ecosystem: Environmental > Aquatic > Non-marine Saline and Alkaline > Hypersaline >...
CAGGGTTACTATCTCTTTTTGTTTTCTTGAGCTTTGGATGATAGGGGCTATGTGGGTGCCTTCGGTTATGCCGATGTCCTTTAAGGCGCCTATCAGGGTTTCTATCTCTTTTTGTTTTCTTGAGCTTTGGATGATAAGGGCTATGTGGGTGCCTTCGGTTATGCCGATGTCCTTTAAGGCGCCTATCAGGGTTTTTATCTCTTTTTGTTTTCTTGAGCTTTGGATGATAAGGGCTATGTGGTAGCCTTTAAAAAGAAATTTTCTTTTATTTCCCACTTTAGCTTTGCATAAAAACATTAGAAGATTTAATTTATCCTGTAATTTCCTGAGGCGGGCTATTTTAAAAGCTTGGTTACCGGTAAAAATATTGTTATTTTCCCTTTTTACGGCGAACAAAATCTCTTTTATCTTGGGAGTAACGGTCTTCCTTTTTATTTCCCTGCCGTCTACGGTAGATAACAAATTTCTTATTTCCAACACAGCCCGTTCAATAGTTAAACTGTTTTGACCGCTAACTTCTGCCTCAAGCGTCGCAGTAGGCTCTTGTGTCGCGAGCATCCTGTACGTAAGCGACTTTAACTCCTCTTTCGCCTCGTCCGTCGTCTCGGCCGCTTCGTACCTCTTTAGGATCTCCACCGCTTCCCGCGTGAAAACCTGTTGCGGCATGTCAATTGTATCCTCGGCGAGGGCTCTTTTTAAGATACCGAGCGCTGTCGCGGAATTAAGCATGCCTTCCCCGGAATGCGCCCATACCGGCAGGACTTCTTCGGTAACGCGCCGCGCGGCTTCGCCGATATCGATATCATTTGCCATAAGAGCACCGTAAATGTTCGTGATCGTCGTATCAATCTCTTCCGGCGAGCCGGTACCGGGTTCGGGGATGCCGGGGGCAGGATTATCAAGAGTTAATCCAGAATAATAAGGCAACGTGAAATCATATATTAGGGTAAACCGTGTCCCTTGAGTAACACGCGTTTCTCCTCCTTCGAAAAACCAGGGAGACATATCTCTATCATTTGTAACCCTTATCCATTTTTGGCCACCATATTCAATTGCGACATCATCCGCGTCAAGTCCGATTCTTAAAAATCCTCTGCCCCTGTCTGATTCATCTCCCGCTCCAAGGCTCTTTTTGACCATTTCTTTCGGGTTGGAAGGTAAACCGGGCCCATCATATTCGGAAATAATCGTTAATTTAACGATTTTTCCTTGCTTATCTTTTTCTTCATATATTTTAATCACGCCTCCCTTGCCGTGTTCCATAACATTAAATGCCAATTCATCAAGCGTAAATCCTAAACTTACCAATTTCCTGCCAATATCTTTTTTTGTAATATCCGATTCCAATCGTTTTGTAAAGCAAACTATTCTATCGATAACTTGTTGCCCCTCCTGTATAGCCGAGGGACACGGAAGATCAAGCGTAAACACGAGATTCTCATCTTCAAAGCGGGCGGGAGCGGGGGGGCTATCGAAACCTTCGGGAGAATAAACAAAAACAAACGGATTTAACGACATGCCTTCTATTGGCGAGATATCCTGTGTATCCATTAGCCGCACGAGTTTAAAATCTGCTAACTTTTTCCGGATTGCTTTTGCTTTAATCGCGCCGGCTACTTTATCGCCTTTCAATAATTTTTCCATATCAAGCTTATGAAATGAAATAACAATCAAACCGTCTTTCTTCACGGCACGCTTTGCCGCCTTTATAAAATCTCCCAGGCGTGTCGGAATTACATTAAACATCGTGATCAAATCCTGCTCGGCATATTTGGCACGGGCCTTCCCCGCTCTATGGGTAAGGGATTTGACATCAAAACCTATAACGGGCCTCTTCACTTCTTCAGCTTCCATGACAAGCTTAGGATTCGTTTCCATTCCGACAAAATGCACGTGGCGAAAATTTTCCTCCAGCGCCTTTTTAATCATAACTGTTTTTTCACCGCTTCCCGCTCCAAAATCTAAACCGGAAATACTCTTTTTGTCCGCAAAATGGCCGCGTATAAGGCTGCCGAAAGACTCTATACGCAGCCATTCTTTGATATATTCACGGGGGGCTCGCGCATCTTTCTTTGGTTGTGGAGATTTTTGAATAATTTGGGATTCTAATTTTTTTTGCCTTAGATAAATTTTTTCAACTTTTTTAACGTTCAATTCATCGTAATAAAATATAAAGACGTGGGAAATCATATACCATGCCCATGTACTAAAAATCAGCGAAAAAATAAACCACGCACCCGGGCTATTTTCTAAAAGAGCGAACGGCGCAATACAGGCGGGAACAGCTATACTCATAGCTAGTGAAGTTTTTATTACCATCATTTTTAATACGGTCATGGGAGGGTTTCTCAAAATTTTAACAAGCGCGTAAAACCCCATCGTTGACGCCGCTAACACCGCGAATAATACCGCCGCTCTCCAGAGGCCGGAACCACTTCCCGCATACTTAACGCCGATCAGCGGTAATCCGGCTATGGAAGTCAGGTATTGCGAGTTTGTTCCTGTTCTTTCGCTTACTTTTTTAATTATTTTCGCCTCAACCCCTTCATCATCCCCGTACTGCATTTCGCCCGCGTCACCCGATGATGGGTGAAGCGGTTGGTCTATATGAACGGGGCCGAGTCCGATGGGGCCATCGGAAAACGGGGCGTGGCCTGTGTCATCTGCTGCCGGTTCGCGGGCGGGGCCGGCGGGTTCTTCCCCGCTCGCCACCTGATCAAAGCTCATGCCATTGGCGATGGCAAGGCGTATTCGCATCTCCCGCGGAAACCAATTCCAGAATTCGGGCGTGAATAAGTCTTTTCCTTTTCCTTGGGTTATCAGCGACCGTATTTTTTCAAGATATTGTCTTTCCGCTTCAGGGAGGCTCTCTTTTTGAATTAACGGCGGGTTATCGCCCGGTTTCTTAGTGAGAATAAGTAACTCAAAGGCCCTGGCTAAGATATGATTTAGCTTTAAGTCAGGGCTTTCCTCACCGGCAACACCGGCAACGGCAGGAAAACGACTCCGGATTAGCTTTTTTATGGCTTCATATCTATCACTCTCATCCTGCGCTATTACCTGCATTAGAGCTTCGATTTCCTCGTGAATTATAGCGCGCAGTATCGCGGCAGGATTACCTTCTAACTCTTCAGAAAGAAGTATTTGGCCGGTTGGAATCAAGAGGGCCCGGGAGCGATATTCTTCTAAAAGCCTTCTATCTTCTTCGTTGGTCGCGTATTTAATACGCCTATAGAGCTTAAAGTATTTAACCAGGCTTTCGGCTCTGGTGTTCCCGATCATGGTCCCCGCCCATGGCGCCAGGGCGTGGGTTTCCTCGATATGCGGAATATTCGTCAGCGCAAATACGCATACGAGTATCGCGGCGACAACGCGAAAGTAGATACTGTGTTTCTTTTTGTAGTGTTCCATATCGATATGCTATCTTATTTAAGCAATATATCGCAATTAGGGGAAAGGAGTGCCACGGGAGTGTAAAAGCTTTGTCAAAAAAGTGTAACAACTTTTGAAGGAGAAAAATCACGCTCAACTCTTTCGATGGGCAGCTGGCAGCAGGCGCCCTTCCGGCGAATTTTGTGGCACGCTGTAATTGATGTGGGGAAAATTTCGCCATTTAATTGTGACGCTCACGCACAAAATTTTTCGCCTCCGGGGCATCCCGCTGCCGGCTACTCACGAAACAACCGTGCTTTTTCTTCTTTTTTCTGGTAATAGAATAATAGGCATCCCCCGGAGGCTGATATTGCGGGGTTGGGGACAGGCGTAAGTTCGGCTGAGGGACAGGCGTAAGATCACCGTCAGGACCGTCCCTAATTACTGCTTTGGCAGCGGGCAAATGGAGCGTATCTATTTGCGAGCGGCAAGCGAAGGCAGCAGCCGAAGGGCTATCGCTAATGGAGGACGTCTTTTGCTACGCCTTCATGCTTAGAGCGATTTTTTTCTGGACACCGTCGACGCGAAGGATTTTTACCTCAATCTCGTCGCCGGTCTTATATTTCTCTTCGAGTTTCTCTTCCGGGCCAATAGCAGTTTCCGATATATGGAGAAGGCCTTCGAGATCCTTTTCAATTTCGATAAACATGCCGAAGTTTGTTATTTTCACAACCTTTCCCTTCATGACCGTACCCGGTATAAGGCGGCTTTGTATGTCATCCCACGGATCGCCGGTGAGTTGTTTTATGCCAAGGGCGATTCTTCTGTTTACGCCGTCAACGGAAAGGATCATCGCCTCGGTTTTATCGCCTTTTTTTAGGACGTCTCTCGGGTGCGCCACCTTTTTCGTCCACGAAAGGTCCGATACGTGCACAAGGCCGTCTATTCCTTCTTCAAGCTGTATAAAGGCGCCGTAATCGGTTATATGCCGGATTTTTCCTTTTATTTTTTGTCCAACGGTGTACCTGTCCTCGATGCCTTTCCAAGGGTCCTGCTCAAGTTGTTTCAATCCCAGGGAAATTTTTCTGCCCTGTTTATCTATGGCGAGAACCATCACCTCAACCCTGTCGCCAATTGCCAGAAGCTCGCTCGGAGATGAATACTTCTTTGTCCATGAAAGTTCGGAAATATGGACCAGCCCCTCTATTCCTTTCTCCAGTTCCACAAAAGCGCCGTACGGGGCGATATTCACCACTTTACCGGTAACTTTATTACCCACGGGATATTTTTCCTCTACCTTCTCCCAGGGGTCCTTGGTCTTCTGCCTTATTCCTAAAGAAATCTTCATCTCTTCTTTATTGAAATTCAAAACCATTACCTCTATTTCGTCGCCGACAGCCACAATCTCACTCGGGTGATTTACCCTTCCCCAGCTCATGTCCGCGATGTGAAGCAGGCCTATTATACCGCCTCCAATATCCACAAACGCACCGAAATCGGTAATATTTTTGACGAGGCCCTTCATGATCTGACCCTTCTCAAGCGTTTGAATAACCTTCTTTTTTTCCTCTTCTCTCTTGTGGTAAAGAGCGCCTTTTCTGGAAAGAACAACATTTTTGCGGATCTTGTTGATTTTCAGGATTTTGAATTCAAAAACCTGTCCCGCGCCGGGGCCATCCATTTCCCGCAACACCGCCTGGCTGGCCGGCAAAAACGCCTCTATCCCAACCTCGACCATGTAACCGCCTCTTACCTTCTTTATAACCTTTCCCTCTATGAGGTCGCCCTCTTTCTGGCTCTTTACTATCCTGTCCCAACCGAGCGCGCGCTCAACTTTTTCCTTGGAAAGGACAACCATTCCATCATCATTCTCCTTGGATTCGAGTAAAACGTCTATTTCATCGCCGACTTTCAGGTTTTCCCTGGAACGAAATTCACTTATGGGAATAACGCCCTCGGACTTGTAGCCTATGTCGACAATCACCTCTGTCGAGGTAATATCAATGATCTTACCCTTTACTATCCCTCCTTCTTCCAGACGCGTAATTGACTTTTCATATTCGACCATCACTTACCAATCCTCCTTTATTTTTTTTACTACCTCTTTTATGGCTTCCGGAGGCGTAGACGCCCCGGTAGCTATTCCTATGTTTTTTTGCCCGTTAAAAAATTTTCTTTTCAAATCCTTGCCGGATTCGATGTGATAAGTATTTTTATTTACCTTCCGGCAGGCTTCCGCCAGGCGCGAAGTATTGGCGCTTTGGGCGCCGCCTATCACAATCATTGTCCCGACGCATCCGGCTATCCGCTCGGCCTGTCTCTGCCTGTCTATCGTATTCCTGCATACGGTATTGAAGCTGATAAGTTCCATAAAATTTTTTTTCGCTATTTCCGACAATATCTCCTTAAAAACTGAAAAAGACGCTGTGGTTTGTGAAACTACCGCGATTTTTTTGGATTTAAGCTTAACGGCCGCCGCTTGCCCCCTGTCTTTTAATACGGTTGAATTCCGGCCCGCTATTCCGGAAAGGGCTTTTACTTCCGGGTGTTTTCTGTCACCGACAATAAAAACAAAATACTTTTTCCTGCGCAGGTCCTTTACTATTTTTTGCACTTTGCTTACGAGCGGGCACGTAGTGTCAATGCAGACGGCCTTTTTGTTTAAGAGCGCTGAAGGACTTATCCCGTGCGACGGAATCAGGAGCGCCGCCCTGTCCGGTACGTCTCTTTTGATATCTTTTACGATTTTCAGGCCCTTTTCCGAAAAATCCCTGACCACCTGCGGATTATGTATAATAGGGCCCAGCGAATAAACCCTTCCCCTTTTTCTTAAAGCGCCTTTGGCTATATCAAGGGCCCTTTTAACACCGAAACAAAACCCGGAATTAGAAGAAATAATTATTTTTGTTTTACTCATTTTTCAAAGCCGCGATAGCGCCTATCACTTTTTCGCCGATAGACTCGTAGGCCTCTCTTTTTCCGGAAGCGCCCGCGCCGTCGGATATATTAATTATTTTTCCTATCCTCGCTTTTATTTTATGCGGCTTTGGAAGTTTCTGCCCCTTAGGCATTACTTTAGCCGTTCCGGAAACATAAATAGGGACGATTGGCGCGCCTGACTTCACCGCCAGGAGGCCTATTCCGGGATGCGGTTTTTTTAAAGTCCCGTCGGGAGAACGCCTCCCCTCCGGAAATATGCCGATGGAACCGCCTTCTTTAAGCATCTTCACCGCTTTCTTCAATGACCCGTAGCTGCCCGAATCGCGCTCAACAGGAATGCACCCTACTGCCTTGACCCAGGGGCCCACGATAGGAATATCAAAAAGTTCTTTCTTTGCCATAAAGGTAAGCTGGGACGTTTTGCAGGCTACCCCCACGACAACCGGGTCCACATGGCTTACGTGGTTTGAGGCAACGATAAAAGGGCCCTTTTCAGGCAAATTTTCAGCGCCTTCAATCTCAAGACCGAAAAAAGCGTTTAAAATCGCCTTCAGAATCAGGCGGGAGTTTACATACGCAACGTTCATTTTGCAACGGTACCCAGTATTCTTTTTACGACCTCTCCAACCGTCATGTCCGTAGTATCGATCACCGAAGCGTCCTCGGCTTTTTTCAAAGCCCCGACCTCTCTTTTCATGTCGGATAAATCCCGGTGCTTAAGATCCTTTTCCACCTCTTTTAATGAAACGAAGATTCTTTTTTCCCTAAGCTCATCAAAGCGCCTCACGACCCGTGTTTTTAAATCCGCGTCCAGGTAAAATTTATACGCCGCGTCGGGAAAAACAACCGTACCTATGTCGCGCCCTTCAAGAACGGCGCCGCCGGAAGAACAACCGAGTTCCCGCTGGATCCCGACCATTTTTTCCCTGATACCTTTTAATGAGGCCAGATGCTTTACCTTTTCCGTAATTTCCATCTTCCTTATATCTTCGCTCACGTCTTCCTTATCCAAATATACTTTTAGATCACCGCCGGAAATTTTTAATTCTATATCCGTATTTTTTGAAAGGGCGAGAAGCGCCTCTCTGTCGGATAAATCAAGGCCCTTGTTCACGGCTTTCAGGGTAAGCGCCCTGTACATGGCTCCCGTATCAATATACAAAAAGCCCAATTCCTTTGCCGCTTCCCTGGCAACCGTGCTTTTTCCGCTGCCGGCGGGGCCGTCTATCGCGATAATATTTGTCCTTTTCATTTTCCGTGGATGCCTTCACTCATTTTTTTCGCGCGGCGCAAAAGTTTCAAAATCATTTTTTCGTCCCGGCGTTTTATCGCTATTTCAAGTTTTTTCAGGTTCTTCGCGAAAGAAACAACCGCCCGTAGAACGCTCCCGCCGGATAAGAGAAATATGTCTTTCCAGAGCCCGGGATCGGAAGAAGCGACACGCGTCATATCTTTAAGGCTTCCCGCGGCGAGTTTTACCGATCGGCCGTTCTGGGTAAGCGAAAGCGCGTAAGAAACCGCGTGTGGCAAATAACTGGCCAGCGAAGCGCGCATGTCATGTTCTTCCGGCGAAAGCACCAGCACGCGGGAGCCTAAGGATTTCCAAAAACGCTTAAGGCGCAAAAGCGCCTTCCTGTCGGCCCGGCGGGTTTTCGTCAGGATGCAAACGGCATTTTTAAAAATATCCGCTCTCGCGTTTTCCACGCCGCTTTTATCCGACCCTGCCATCGGATGCGCGCCTATAAAGTTAACTTTTTTGGAAACAAGTTTTTCTATGGCTTTTACTATGGGTTCCTTGGAACTTCCGACATCGGTCAAAATCGAGTTTTTCTTCATACACCCGGCGCAAGCCCCGGCGATTTCCGTTACTTTTCCTACAGGCGAGGCGATAACGACAAGGTCCGCGCCTTTTACCGCTTCAGGCAAATCAAGTGTGGCCCTGTCCACGGCTTTCGATTTGATAGCCCTCCGCCTTGAACTCTCTCTCCTGCAAACACCGACAATTTCCTTGGCCAGGCGCCTCTTTTTGGCCGCAAGTCCGATGGAACCGCCGATTAAACCAACGCCTATTATGGCGATTTTATCGAACATATCCGTTCTTACACACGCTCACGCGTATGGTATGCCTCGTACATTCCTCACACATAAACACGGAGTTTCTCATATACTCCTCCCCACCGCTACCGCGATTTTTCGTAAATCCGCCATCATCGCCGCGAAATTTTCCGGATAAAGTGACTGCGCCCCGTCTGAAAAAGCCTCTTCCGGATTCGGGTGCACCTCAACAATAAGCCCGTCGCATCCCGAGGCGACAGCCGCCTTCGAACAGGGCCCCACAAGGCCCCATTTGCCTGTCGCGTGAGAAGGGTCAACAATGCACGGCAGGTGGCTTAAACTTTTCGCAACAGGCACGGCGCTTAAATCAAGCGTAAACCGCGTAGCGGTTTCGAACGTCCGTATACCGCGCTCGCACAATACCACATTGAAATTCCCCTCTGATAATATGTATTCGGCCGACATTAAGAGTTCCTTTACGGTGTTCGACATGCCTCTTTTCAACAGGATCGGTTTTTTTGAACGCCCAACTTCTTTAAGCAGGTCAAAATTCTGCATATTTCGCGCGCCGATCTGGATTATGTCGGCGTATTTTTCCACAAGGTCGAGGTTTCTCAGGTCCATGAGTTCCGTAACAACCAGGAGGCCCGTCTCCTCTTTCGCCCTTTTCAGGAACTTCAGGCCCTCTTCCCCAAGCCCCTGAAAGCTGTAAGGGCTTGTCCTGGGCTTGAAAGCGCCTCCCCGTAATACGCTGGCGCCCGCCTTCTTCACTTTCCTGGCTATCTCTATCAGAAGATCCTCTTTCTCAACGGAGCACGGCCCCGCCATCATGATGAGTTTCTGTCCCCCTATTTTTACGCCTCCGCCTAAATCAACAACGGTATCCTCTTTTTTAAAATCTCTGGATACAAGTTTATAGGGCTTGAGAATGGGTATTACCTTTTCTACGCCCGGGAAAACTTCAAGCGGCTCGAGCCTGATGGCGTCCTCGGCGCCTATCACGCCGATAATCGTTCTTTCAGCGCCCATGGAAACCCATGGCTTAAGCTTCATCTTCTTTACCCTGTCTACAATGTGCTTAACCTGATCTTTAGTGGCTCCGGGCTTCAATACTATTATCATAATGACAACCTCTTTGACCGCCCCGGCTGGAAACAGGCGGTTTTTTATTTAACCGCCTCACCCAGCCGTGGCGGTTTTTCCGTAATTATATTACTTCCCGCAATGTTTTCGTGAATTTCCGGTTCTCGGCCATTGTCCCCACTGTTACCCTAAGAAAACTACCGAGCCCCCATGAACTCATATCCCTGACAATGATACCTTTTTTTAAAAGTTTTTTGTAAATGATTCCCGCTTTTTTTCCTATCTTAAACAATACGAAATTGGTTACGCTGGGTATATAGTTTATCCCCAGAGAATCCAATTCCCCGCATATAAAAGATTTACCCTTCCTGACATTCTTTAATGTTTTTTCCATGTAATTTTTGTCATTCAAAGCTGCCAGGCCCGCCGCCTGGGCTATAGAATTCACGTTAAAAGGCTCCCTTACGCGATTCAGGCAATCTATAATATTTTTTCCCGCGAAGGCATAACCTATTCTTAATCCGGCCAGGCTATAGGCCTTTGAGAAAGTTCGGCTTATTATGACGTTCCTTTTATCGAGGTATTTCATCGTATTCGGAAAATCCCGGAGGTCTTTCGCGAACTCAAAATACGCCTCGTCAAAAAAGAGAATCGCGTTTTTTGGCGTTCGGGATACCAGAAAATCAATTTCCTTTTTTGTAACATAGCTTCCCGTCGGATTATCGGGATTTGAGATAAAAATCAACTTTGTCTTTTTAGATATAAGGCCCGCCATTCCCCGTATATCCGCCTTAAATTTTTTCAAAGGCGCTGATTTTATTTTCGCTCCCGCGATTTTAGAGGCAATCTCATAAATAAGAAATGTAGGTTTGGCTATAACCACTTCTTCCTTATCCTTTAGAAACGCCCGTAACGCCAGGATAATAATCTCGTCGGAACCGTTGCCGATGATAATATTCTCTTCTTTTACTTTAAAATTATTCGCCAGGGCCCTTTTAATATAAAAGCATCCTCCGTCCGGATACCGATTGGCTGAAAAAAGGGCCTTTCTTCCGGCGCGAACGGCCCTTGGTGAAGGCGGCAAAGCATTTTCATTCGACGCCATTTTAATAGCCTGCCTTAAACCGAGTTCCCTTTTCACCTCTTCAATCGGCTTTCCGGGTATATAGGATTTTACCTTTAGTATTTCTTTTCTCGCTAACATCATAACCTTATTTACCTACGGGATACGATCCAAGTATTTTAAGATACGAACACCCTTTCGCCAGGCCCGTTAAAGCCCTTTTTACTTTCTGGCCGCTTGAATGCCCTTCAAGATCCACGAAAAAATAATACTCCCATGCCTTCAGCCGCGAAGGCCGAGATTCTATCTTCGTAAGGTTTATCCTGTTTTTCTTGAACGGGACCAGCATGTCATGCAGCGCCCCGACCTTATCCCTGATTGAGAACATTATGGATGTCTTGTCATTTCCGGTCGGTTTTGCGAAATCCCGTCCGATAACCAAAAATCTCGTAACGTTATGCGCCGTATCCTCTATGCCGCGCGCCAGCGCTTTGAGGCCATAACTGCCGGCGGCCATAAGACTGGCTATACAAGCGGCGTCTTTCTCCCCGGCCGAGCGTTCGGCCGCTTTCGAGGTACTCGAAACCTCAATAAGTTCGGCCCTTGGTATGTTTTTTTCTATCCACTTCCGGCACTGGGCAAACACCTGTGGATGCGAATATACCTTTTTAATTTTTTTCATATCCCCCATGCCGCCAAGTAGATTGTGGGATATCTCAAGATAAATCTCGGAACATATTTTCAGGTCGGAATTTACAAACATGTCAAAGGTATAATTTACAGCGCCTTCTATGGAATTTTCTATGGGCACTACCCCGTAATCGGCCCTTCCCTTGTCTACTTCGCCGAACACTTCGCCGATACCGCCGCATTCAATATAGTTCACGCTTTTTCCGAAATTACTAAGCGCCGCCAGGTGCGTAAACGTAAGCGGAGGACCAAGATACGCAATGCCGAGCGGTTTTTCAAGGCTAAGCGATCCGGACATTATTTCCCTGTATACGGCTTTAAGGGATTTCCCGGAGAGCGGGCCATTATTTTTCTTTAGGATGTTTTTATAGATTTCCTTTTCCCTGTGGGGGCTGTAGATATCCTGCTTTATTTTCTTTTTGATCGTCCGTATTCTCATGGTCTCTTCGGCGCGCTTATTTAAAAGCGCCACTATCTTGGCGTCTATCTCGTCTATTTTACGCCGGTTCTTTTTCAGGCGCATTTTCACCATCCCCTTTCTCCGCGTTTATTTTAAGCTTTTCTTCTTTTCTTTCGAATTCAAGGTCACTTTCGGTAAAATCACAGAGTTTTGGCAGCTGCTCCAACCCTCCGAGGCCGAAACGTTTAAGGAATTCGCTTGTCGTACCGTAGGCGATCGGCCGGCCGGGAGCGTCTTTCCTGCCTCTTATTTTAATCAGGCCCTTATCAAGCAGCGTTTTCAAAACACCGTCAACATTGACCCCCCTTATTCTTTCTATCTCGCTTCTCGTCAGCGGCTGCTTGTAGGCAATAATAGCAAGGGTCTCAAGCGACGGATTAGAAAGTTTTGACTCGTCTTTTTTGAACAACTTGCCGACCCAGGGGGCAAACTCCGGCTTTGTGATTATCTGGTATCCGCCGGCGAGTTCCGCTATGGTAAAGCTCCTTTCCTGTTTTTCGTAATCCAGGCGAAGCTCACCTATCATTTCCTTTATTTTCTCCTCCTCCATCCCGTCAAGTACCCGTTTTATTTCGACGACCGTAAGCGGTTTTTCGCTTACAAATAAAAGGGCCTCTATTATCCGTTTACTCATCATGGTAATCATTCCTGTACGCGGCACGCAACGACCGGTAAATAACTCTCGTTTCGTTCAGTTTCCCGCCTTTTATCTGCATTCCGGCATAAACGCATCTTAAGCCTTCTGCCATTCCGGGTTCCTCATTATTTCTATTTCCGCGAACGGCGAACTTTGCCTGACAACTATTTCTTTCAGCTTTACAAGTTCCAGAAGCGCCAGAAAAATAGATACAACCTCTCCCCTGTTTTGTATATTTTGAAAAAGTTCTCTGAAAAGTATTGCCTTTTTTTCAACGAGAATATGAAGTATGTCATGGATCTTGTCTCTTACCGTGAATTCATCCTTTATAACCTCATGAAACCTTTTCCTGGGAACTTCTTTTAAGACCTTGCCAAAAGCGGTTATAAGGTCGAAAAGGCTCGCTTCAAACCCTGATTCCGCGCTTTCGGAAGAAAGCCCTTCAGCGCATGTAAGCCGCGTAAAACTTTCGCGTTGACGTTCGCGCATTTCCTTAAGGCTTCCCGCGGCCTCCTTGAAGGTCTTATACTCAAGAAGCCTCTTTACAAGCTCTTCCCTGGGATCGCCTTCATCCAACTCCTCTTCTTCTTTATCTTCGGCCGGGAGCAGCATTTTAGACTTTATGTGCATCAGGGTCGCCGCCATAAGGATAAATTCACCGGCTATCGCGAGGTCAAGAAGTTGCATCACTTCGAGATGCTCAACATATTGATCCGTAATTCTGGCGATCGGGATATCGTATATATTTATCTCGTCTTTTTTTATCAGGTAAAGCAGGAGATCCAGCGGACCCTCGAATACCGGCAACTGGACTTTGTACGTCATTTTTAATATCCTTACGCGCAGATTAGCGCAGAATCAACTAACTATCGTTTTCACGGATGAGCTCAAATATCCGTGCTAATTCATGTATTCCCATCTGCGCATCACAGGCCATGAAAAACACCTACTTTTTCACGCACTTCTCTCATCGTTTCGCCCGCGCGATTACGCGCTTTTTCATTTCCGTTCTTAAGAATAGCCAGGAGCGCCCCTTTGTCCCTGAGAAGTTTTTCTCTTCTGTCGCGTATTAATTTAAGCCTTTCTGCCAGGATTTCGGCCAGCTCTTTCTTGCATTTGATACAACCGCGTTCCGCCATGCGGCACGCCCGTGAAATCCCGGCGGCAGCCTCCGGACTGAAAACTTTGTAATAAGAAAAAACGTTGCATATGTCCGGGTGGCCCGCGTCGTTCATGTGGATTTTTTTCGGGTCGGTTATCATTTTCATGACTTTTTCTTCTATGGCCTTCGGTTTTTCCGAAAGCGCGATAAAATTACCGAACGATTTAGACATTTTCCTGTTATCGATTCCGAGCAGTTTCGGCATTTTAGTAAGCGTCGTTTCCGGTTCCGGAAACACCTTACCGTAAAAATTGTTAAATTTCCTAACTATTTCACGCGTCAATTCAAGATGCGCCGCCTGATCTATGCCGACAGGCACTACCGACGCTTTGTACACAAGTATATCCGCGGCCTGAAGCACCGGATAGCCAAGAAAACCGTAAGTCATGAGGTTACGCCCCTTCAACTCCCTAAGCTGCTCTTTGTATGTCGGGTTCCGCTCCAAAAGCGGAAGCGGCGTAAGGCATGAAAAAACCATGTCCAGCTCCAGGTGCTCCTTAATATGGGACTGAATAAAAATAGTGCTCTTTTCCGGATCAATACCGCAACTCACCCAGTCCGCAAGCATCTCTATGGAATTCTTCTCCAGCGCTTTCGGGTTCTCGTACTCGCTCATTAGGGCGTGCCAGTCCGCGATCATGAAAAAACATTCATATTTTGCCTGCAATTTAACCCAGTTATCAAGCGCGCCGAAGAAATGCCCGAGATGCAAACTGCCGGTCGGCCTCATGCCACTCAATAAACGTTTCATTTTAACCTTCGAGCCTCCTGGTTACCTTCTCTACCTTGAAACTCTCTATTGTATCGCCCGGTTTTATATCTTTATGATTTTCAAGGGCTATGCCGCACTCAAGTCCGTCCCTCGCTTCTTTAAGATCATCCTTAACATGCTTGAGAGACCTTATTTTTCCTTTAAAAATCACTTCCTTCTTCCTTATAAGTTTCACGGGAGAGGAACGCAAAATCACACCCTTGGTAACCTGGCATCCCGCTACCATACCTACTTTTGTGACATGAAATACCTGCCTCACCTGCGCCCTTCCCTGAAACAATTCTTTGACAATAGGTTCGAGCAGGCCTTCCAGGGCCGCTTTGATATCCGCGATCGCCTCATAAATAATATCATACAATTTTATCTCGATCATTTCTCTCCTGGATATCTCATCGGCTTTCTGTTCTATTTTTACGTGAAAGCCTATCACGATGGCGTTGGAAACAAGGGCCAGCATCATGTCGGATTCATTGATATTGCCTACACCCATATGTATAACGTTAAGTTTTACCTCTTTGCCCGAAAGTTCACCGAGCGACTTTCTAAGCGCCTCCAGAGAACCCTGTACATCCGCTTTTATTATTACTTTCAGTTCTTTTATGCTGCCGTCTCTTATTCTCGCGTAAAGATCCTCCAGATTCATGCGGCGCGAGCCGGCCAGCTTTCCCGCTTTTTTTTCTTCCTGTTTCAGCAATGAAAGCGTGCGCGCTTTTTTTTCGTCCTTCACTACAAAAAATTCATCCCCGGCTTCAGGTACGCCGGAAAGCCCGAGAATTTCAACCGGCATAGCCGGCGGGGCGGCATTCACTCTCTTGCCTCGATCGTTAATCATCGCTTTAAGTCGTCCGTAATGAAGGCCCGTGAGAATAACGTCACCCTCCTCGAGTGTCCCGTTTTTCACGAGCACGGTCGCGACAGGGCCCTTACCGGGCGAAAGTTTTCCTTCAACCACAACCCCCCGGGCATGGAGGTCAGGGTTGGCCTTGAGTTCCAAAAGTTCCGCTTCAAGAAGAAGCATCTCGAGCAGGCGGTCCACGCCTTCTCCCGTCTTTGCCGAAACAGGCACGGTAATGGTTTTTCCGCCCCAGTCCTCGGGTGTTAAGCCATGCGTGGAAAGCTGCTTTTTTACCTTATCCATGCTTATATTGGGAAGGTCACATTTATTTATGGCGACAACGATCGGAACACCCGCAATTTTCGCGTGATCAATAGCTTCCACCGTCTGGGGCATTACCCCATCGTTGGCGGCTACTACAAGTACAACTATATCAGTCGCATTGGCCCCTCTTGCCCTCATGGCAGTAAACGCCGCGTGCCCGGGCGTATCCAAAAAAGTAACACACCCTTTTTTTCCGATATCTATCTCATAAGCGCCTATGTGCTGGGTTATGCCGCCTTTTTCTTTTGCCGTTATCTTGGTTTTTCTTATATAGTCAAGAAGCGATGTTTTTCCGTGGTCAACGTGCCCCATCAGCGTCACGATCGGCGCTCTCGCGATTTGTCCTTTTTTTCCGGTACGGCTCTCTACTTCCTTATGGTCCCTGAGAAGCTCCTCCTCCATTGTAGGGGGTTTTTTTATCCCGTAGCCGAGCCCTTTGGCAATTTCAATCGCGACATCATCGGGAAGGCTCTGGTTCAAGTTGGCAAAAACCCCTTTCTTCATAAGGATTTTTATAATCTCATTCGGTTTCATGGAAAGTTTCGTGGCAAGCTGCTTCACCGTTAAGGGAAGCTCCGCCTCCAGCGGCTTAAGGGCCTTTACACCGTCTTCACGCGGAACCTGCTTCGGCTTCTCTTCGGTTGCCCTGATTTGGGCCGGAACAGGGGTTGTTTTTTCCGATTTTTTCTCTATCTTAACATTTTTTTTCGGTTTCGCTTTTTTCTCCGTTTTAGATTTTGTTTCGCCCGCGAATTCATGACGCACAATCTCGGCGGTTTCCTCATCGAGCGCGCTCATGTGCCCCTTCACTTTCACGCCGAGGCCCTTAAGTTTTCCGATGAGGTCCTTGCTCGTTAAGCCGATCTCCTTTGCCAGTTTATGAACTCTGATACTCATTCATTCTCCGTTCCAGCGTAGCGCCATCCTCTTTAAACGCTATCCGCTAATCTTGGATTTCGCGGAATTTATGATTTTCTCCGCTGTTTTTTTGCCGATTCCCTGTAATTTCGCGAGGTCACCGGCGTTTGAAGCGGCTATTTTCTCAACCGTGTCAAATCCCGCCTCCGCCAGCGTCTGTTCCGCTTTTTTGCCCACGCCTTCAAGTTTCTTTACTGATAGCGCCTTCTTTTGGTTAATATTGCCCGCGGCGGGTTTTACCTTTTTCTTCCCCGCAACCCCTTCCGCCTCCGTTTCTTCCGGGCGGATATCGAGTTCCCAGCCAATAAGCTTCGAGGCCAATCTCACGTTCTGGCCGTATTTACCTATCGCCAGAGAAAGTTGGTCCGCCTTCGCCGTAACTTTTATTGTCTTTTTCTCCCTGTCTATCGTAAACCTGGATATCTTGGCGGGGCTCAGGGCCGCTTTCAGGTATTCGGCAATGTCATCGCTCCAGTGTACTATGTCAATTTTTTCACCGTGGAGCTCTTTTACGATATCCTTGACGCGATTTCCTCTCATGCCAACGCAGGCGCCGACAGGATCTATTTTATCGTCCTTGGAATAAACCGCTATCTTGGTCCTTTCCCCGGCTTCACGCGATATCGACCTCACCTCGACTATACCTTCGGTAATCTCCGGTACTTCCAATTCAAAAAGTTTTTTCACAAAATCAGCCGAGGTCCTGGAAAGCGCTATTTGCGGGCCGCGGTTTGTTTTTTCGACTTCCAGCACATAAGCCCGGATTCTGTCACCCTGCCTGTACCTCTCGTTTGGGCACTGCTGTGAACGCGGCATAAAGCCCTCTGTCTTACCGAGATCAACGATAATATTGCCCCTTTCAAAACGATGCACCGACCCTGTTACGATAGAGCCGACTTTCTGATTATAATCATCGTAAATAATCTCTCTTTCCGCTTCTCTTATTTTCTGTATGATCACCTGCTTTGCGGTCTGGGCCGCTATTCTTCCGAATTCCCCTGATTTAACCTTTTTGCCGCCGCCGGTAACTTTTATCCCTCCGGTTTCCCGGTCAATTTTGACGGCGATATCCTCCCTGTCCTTACCGAGAATTTTCCTGGCGGCGCTTAAAAGGGCGGACTCTATGGCTTCAAAAAGTACATCCTTGGGTATGCCCTTTTCCCTTTCGATTGAATCCACTATAGCTAAGATCTCTCCGTTCATTTTTTATCCTTATTTTGATTAGCGTCATTGCGGAAAACCCCGAAACGTATCGGAGACGGCAATAACAACTAAATGCTTAATCGCGCGCTTGCCACCTTTTCCCTGGGAATCTCCGCGGAAATTCCGTTTTCGTCAATAACAATACTCCCCTGTCCGATGCCTATCAATATGCCGAAAAATACATTTTTTCCGTCAATCGGCGCGAAGGTGTTTATTTTAACTTTTTTTCCCACAGCCCACACAAAATCACGGTCGGTCTTGAGTTTCCTATCTAAACCGGGTGATGACACCTCCAGCAGGTAATGTTCCGTAATCGTGTTATCCTTATCCAGAAGCAAGCCCAAATCATTATTAAGGACGGCACATTCATCCATGGTTATGCCGCCATCTTTATCAAGGACGACCCTTAACACAAATTGCCCGCCTTCACGTTTGTAAGTAATATCAACGATGAAATATCCTCGCTTATCCGCGATGGGCCCCAGCAAAGCTTTTACTTTTTCAACTATTTCCATAGCACTAAAAAAGAGTGGGCCTATTCCCACTCTTAATAAATAACGCCCCCTCCTTAATCGGCGTTATTATAGCGTGTATATTACTATATCGGAGGGGCATTTGTCAAGTGAAAATGTAAGAAAATTCGTGGCAGGTTATTTCGGGAAAAGATCTATGTTAATAGGCTGTTTACCGCCGCTCACGGGCGCGCCCTTGACAAGGCCCGCCCCGTCTAATACGCCAAATAATTCTCTTGTAAAACCCTGAAGAAGCGTTTTCAGGTTTTTCTCAAGGGATTTTTTCGCGGGAACCAGGTATTCTTCTCTGTATTTCGCCTCTACCTTTAATATCTGCTCTTCCGTTATCGTCTTGTCTTTAGCGTTTCTTATCCTCCTTACAATCTCGTCTATACGCTGCGTGGGAAGCTTCTCGAGCTCTCTTTCGGTAAGCTCCTTTGACAGGAGGTCCTTGATCTGAAGAGTAGTTATATTGGCCGCGAGTTTAGCCACTACGTTTTCGTAATATGTTTTTACGGAAGCGTGGTATTCGAGCAGAATCTTGCTCTTTTCCGTATCAAGCGCGCCAAATATACCCTTTACGTGCGATACGTCCGCTTCTTTAAGAAGGTCCGGCAATGCCTGGGCAAGGAGGATAGTGGCAACCATCTGGGCAAAGTCATCCGAAGCTTCTACGAGCTCAGGATCACTGCCGGATTCTTCTTCAAGTTTTTCCACTTCGTTTATAAGAGACGCCAGCGCGTCAAGCGCTATTTTTTGCTCGGCCGTGGGATTTTTCATTATTTCAGCAAGCATCGTCGCGATTGCCATATCGGCTTGGTTGGCCTCTCCCGCTGTCAGTCCGGATTCAATAAACTCTTTCCCCAGGGCTTCATTGATAAATTCCGCGAGCACGGCCGCATCAATAACTTCGCCTTCCGGGCCTTGCATAAGCGTATCCCTATTCTCAAGCAAACCCTGAATTATCTTTCCTGTGTTTGTTCTTGCAGTGAAAACCTTATCACTTTCACCGCCTAGATTAAAAGATATCATGCCTCCGGAACGTAGTGTCTCACGGTAATCACGGTCGTTTGCCAGGTTTAAGTCTGTTGTTTGAATAAGCGGCGAAATTACATCCTCCCCATATTGAAATATACGCTCAGTTATGGGGGCATAAATACCTACATCAACTCCCGCCAAAACGGAGTTACCGCTTCGAGATAAGTCTTGGAAATACACGTTATTAAAACCAGAAGCATCTACCACGCTGCCATTAATGTAATTGCCTTCTCCATAAATAGAACCATAACCTGATGTCCTGATAGCGGCTTCAACTCCGCTGATATCATTGTGGTATAGGTAGGGAGTGCTATCAAAATTATATGTGAAAAATTCAATACCGACTCCATGTCCGGACTCGATATTGTTGTAGTCCATAAAAATATTGTCGGTACCGATCTCTAAGGCAGTCACGCCTTCGCTGACATAAAAGTTATTATGTGAAACAGTAAGATTATGGTCTCCGTGGGCAATAAGCGCGGTATAATCGGCGTTAATATCGTTATTGTATAGTGAAATGGAAGAGGCACCATTATAACCTGCATTCACTCCATAAAGACAATCATCCATAGTGTTGTTGTAAATATCAACATTTCCGTAGTCACCTTCCACTTGAACGGCGCTATTTTGACCGGTGATGGTATTCCCCTCTAATCTGACTGCACCATATCCTTGGAAACCTAAAATAGCTATACCCGCGCCACTTGACTGATCCCCGCTTCCGGTAATAAGATTATTTGCGAGTGTAACCCCGGGGTATGAATAAGGATTAGCAACAGCGATGCCGAATCCGCCTAAAGTATCATTTTGTATGTGAAATCCGTTTATTTCTGCCCCCTGATACAACGTATCTATCGCGATAGCGCTGGGTCCGCGGATCGAGCCGGAAATCCAATTCAAAGGTGAATCATCGTTCACGGTAATAGTGGTCGCGGCACCTTGCACATCTCTTATGCCGTCATCTCTATATCCTCCGTATAACGTGATACCGTCTCCATATTCACTATTAAGAATGAAACCATCATATTCTCCCCCGCGCACAATGATTATGTCTTCTGATACGCTTCTATTGATGGCTTGTTGTATTGCATCGGATCCTTCATAATCGCTGAATCCCGCGTAGACATGTCTTACGCCATCTATTAACTCTGCCGCTAACCAACGTCCATCGGCAGCTTCTGTATAGATATTACCGTTTGCATCCAGATATTCCTGATCCGTGCCGCTACCTATGTCAAGGTCTTTGTAAAGATCCCCTTCGCCGCCTACAGCCCCTATGATTACGTTTTTTCCCGCAGCGACAGCGTCAGCGGCAGTAGTGCCTCCTCCGCTTCCCGCCGTTTTTTTCTTCAACTCCGGCCTAACCCTATCGGGTTGGGTCTCTAACATGCCGGCGTCGAGGTCGGCATCTATACTTTTTGCGCGCTTTTCGTTGGTGGAAACAGGTTTTACGCTTTCCTTCATTGATTCGCTTCTCGCTTTATCAACGTTCAGGTAGCCGGGAGCCATAATGGTAGAGCCGTTTCCGTTTCGATGCTCATACTCATCAAGCGTAACCGAATATAGCGTTCCGCCTGTCATTAATGACATAAACGCTATTATTGTCGCGTAGACCGTAAATTTTTTCATTTTTTCCACCCCTAAAACGCAACCTTCGCGAATATTTAGAAAATTGCGCAACAAAGATCCGCCTTCGCCACAGCATAAATTCAACGCAACTATGCTTCGGCGGACTATTTTCTCACTTATGGTTTATGTCTCCTGTAAGGCTCCATAAAACATATGCTCAAATAAAAAAACCCATTCGCACACGATCCGCACGAATAGGCCTCTTCCTTACGAATTCGGCAGCTGACTGCCCCTCGCGAATAATAAGGGGCTCTTGAGCTTTGCCTCTTTTTCGCCACTTTTCTTTCGTTCGTGGCTTCGAAGAGCCCTGTGAAGCTGAAAGCTTAAGTGATCCAGCAAAACAGGGGACCCATCCTTTCAGATCCCGAATGTAGAACTTCAATACAGAAGTCCAACGGGATGCCGAAAAAAGCTTCATGAAGCTCTCTATTCGGCATGGTATGCCATTTCGTTCCTTCTAATACAAGTATATACTATGGTATGGAATAGTCAAGCAGAGGAAGCTAACTTTTTTTTAGTTAACAACTGTGTTTTTGAACTTCTTAAGAACGTCGCTTTTATCAACAAGTTCTGTTTTTCGTACAAGGGACGTGCCAAACGCCAATCTCTGGCCTGTCCCGGCAAGGTACAAGGGACGTGCCAAACGCCAATCTCTGGCCTGTCCCGGTTTCTAACCCTGGGGTGTCCCCGATAAAGGTAGGTAGTAAGTACACACGGTAGGGCACCCTTAAGAGAATGCCCTGCCGTGTGGTTAAGTTCATTGTTTGTGATATATAATGTTTGTGTGGTAAAAGGGGACAGGCCTAAGTTCAACGGAGGGACAGGCCAGGGTTCGTGAAATGCCCCGTCCCTAACAGTAATTTCAGGAGGATTGTTTCAGGGTTGCAATGACTTCGCTTTTATCGACAAGTTCGGATTTTTTGGTTTTACGCGTTTTAAGCTCAACCTTGCCCTTATCAAGGTTCTTTTCGCCGATAATCACCTGTATAGGGAATCCGATAAGGTCCGCGTCTTTGAACTTGACGCCGGCGCGCTCGGGACGGTCATCGAGAATTACATCAAGGCCTGACTTTAACATTTCGGAGTATAGTTTTTCGCTGAAGTCCTTTACTTTTTTATTTTCCACATTTAAAGGAAGAATTGCTATTTCGTAGGGGCTTATGGATTTAGGCCAGATGATGCCGTCTTTGTCGTGGCTTACCTCAATGCTTGCGGCAAGAATTCTGTTTATCCCTATGCCGTAGCAGCCCATTACGATTTTGCGCGCGTTTCCTGTTTTATCAAGATAGGTCGCGCCCAATGTCCCGGAATATTTTGCGCCTAATTTAAAAATGTGCCCCAGCTCTATATCCTCTCCGCCTTTAGCGGGAACTATGAATTCGTGAGATTGGCCGCCTCCCATAAAACCGGGATCCGCCCCGGCCACCTTATACGGTAAACCGCATCGCTGAAATATGCGGCAATAGGCGTCATACATTTTCCTGTAGCTTTTTTCCAGACCTTTTTCATCGGCGTCAAAACTGTAAGCGTCCTTCATGATAAATTCGCAGCTTCTTATAACGCCGAACCTCGGGCGGACTTCATCCCTGAATTTTGTCTGCACCTGGAAAAGTATCAGGGGCAAACTTTTATACGAGGAAATATTGTCAGCGGCGAGTGAGGTAATAACCTCTTCATGGGTGGGCCCGAGGCATGTTATTTTCCCGTGCCTGTCCCTGAATTTAATCATTACATCAGCAAGTTCCTTATCCCTGCCCGTTTTTTTCCATAGCTCTATGGGCTGAAGGGCCGGTAAAAGAATCTGCCGGGCGCCTTCCCTTGTCATTTCCTCTATTACGATATTCTCGGCTTTTTTAAGCGCCCTGAATCCGAGAGGAAGATAAGAATATGTCCCAGCGGTAAGTTTACGGATAAATCCGCCCCGCAGCATGAGTTTATGGCTTATTACTTCGGCGTCCTGCGGATCTTCACGTAAAGTCGGAATCAGCGTTTGAGTCCAGCGCATTTTATTAATTCCCTGATCGCGTTTTTAGCCTTTACTCTTCTGATAACTTTTCCTTTTTTAAACAAAATCCCCGAACCCTTACCGAAAGCAATCCCTATATCGGCTTCCTTGGCTTCGCCCGGGCCGTTTACTTCACAGCCCATTACCGCGATAGTAAGACAGTTCCCGTCTGTGAACTTCGCCCGGTAAGCCATAAGCCTGCGCTCTAAATCTTTTACTATCCCGCATAAATCAACCTGCGCGCGGCCACAGGCGGGGCAGGATATTATTTCCGGGGCAAATTTTCTTATTCTGACGGCCTGCAAAATTTTCTTTGCGGCGGAAACTTCTTCTACCGGATCGCCTGTCAGGGAAACCCTTACCGTATCCCCTATTCCAGCCAAAAGAAGCGCGCCTATGCCGACAGAAGATTTTATAACTCCCGTATCGCGTGGGCCCGCCGCCGTTACCCCGAGATGAAACGGATAATCGCAACGAACAGCCAACTTCCTGTAAGATTCCACGGTTTCCCGCACATCCGAGGACTTTAACGAAATTATTATATCACGAAAATTTTGACGTTCAAAGAAATTTATGTACTTACGTACAGAGCTAAATGCGCCTGTTCTTTGCGGTGAGGACATGGCGTTTCGTGACACTACGCCTGGCGATGAGGCCTGCCCCCTCCCCAGCCCGAGCCCTGTCCCCGGACGCGGAAGGGACCCCGAATTAATTCCTATTCGCATTGGAATCTTTCGTTTTTTCGCTGCGGAAACTATCGCTTTGAGATCGCTCGGTTTAGATATATTACCCGGATTCACGCGAATTTTATCCGACCCGCTTTTAATGGATTCAAGCGCGAGACGAAAATCAAAATGTATGTCAGCGACAAGGGGAATTCTTATTTTTTTCTTTATTACCTTTATGGCGCGGGCCGAGGCTATATCTTTTACGGCCACTCTTACTATTTCGCAGCCGGCTTTTTCCAATCTTTTTATTTGGGCAATAGTCTTTTTCGTATCCCGCGTATCCGTCTTAGTCATGGACTGGATACAAACGGGATTTGTCCCGCCAATCTTTACTCCACCGACCGTTACTACTCTTGTCTTTCTTCTCTTCATCATTTCTTCGCACCGCGAAAGGGGACGTTTATTTGAAAGGCAAAAATTTATTAATGTCGTTCCAGCTCACAAAAAGCGCGAGTGCCACTAAAAGGTAAAGCGCTATCTGGCTTATTATCTCCTGGACGCGGGCACTAAGGGGTTTTCCCCGCAATTTTTCTATCCCTAGAAAAAGTATGTGCCCACCATCAAGTATCGGAAAAGGAAGAAGGTTAAATACCGCAAGCGCGATATTTATGTGAGCCATTATGATAAGAAGCTGCGCGATACCCAGTTTAGCGGCTTCTCCTATAAGAAACGCTATCCCGATAGGCCCGGTTACTGATTCTTTTACAGGAAGACCGCCGGTAATAAGGAGCCACAACCCCTTATACGTAAGGCCTGTTAACGTGAGAAGCTTGCGGAAGCCGAGAGATATCGCCTCGGGAAAATTATGCTTCACCATCACTATCTCTTCCATCGGGGCTATGCCTATCATCCCGACAGTTGTTTCCTGGCCAAATATGTTTTTTGCCTTCAGGACTTTAGGCGCGATTTTGAATTTCATTACGCGTCCTGCCCTTTTCACCTTGAAATCCAGAGGAGCGCCCCCTATATCTTTACGGATAACCTCTGTAAGGTCTTCCCAATATTTCACTTTTTCGCCGTCTATTTCAAATATCAGATCGTCCACCTTGATGCCGCTCTTCACGGCGGGATAATCCGGCAGGAGGCGTCCGACACGCGTAGTGAGCGACGGGCTTCCCATTATGAAGATAATAATAAACAGAAAAAAAGCGAAAATATAATTCGTAACAGGGCCCGCGGCTATGATAAAAAAACGCTTAAGCGCGCTTTTTGAGAGAAACTCGTAAGGTTTTCCTTCGTGTTCGGCCGGGTTATCTCCGGCAAGTTTTACATATCCCCCGAAGGGAAAAATCGAAAGAATATATTCGGTATCCCCTTTTTTTACGCCGAAAAGTTTTTTGCCGAACCCGAGAGAAAATACTTCCACTCTTACGCCGGCTCTTTTGGCCGCGAACATGTGACCTGTCTCATGAACGATAATAAGGATGCTGAAAACCGCGAATACGATTAAAAACGTGAACAAAGTTTCCTCACTTCCTCCTTCGCTTCTTTATCGGTATGAAGAATCTCATCCAGCGAAGGATTTTTTATGTTTTTATGCCGGGATAATATTTTTTCAACAACGCTCACGATAGCGGTAAACTTTATTTTCCCTTCCAGGTAAAGCCTCACCGCTTCCTCGTTGGCGCCGGTAAGACACGCCGGATAAGTACCCCCTTTTTTCGCCATCCGGTAACACAGGCCGAGTGCGGGAAAGTTTTCAACATTTGGTTTTTGAAACGAAATATTTTTTATTTTTGAGAAATCGAGCCGCCTGATGCGCGACTCGGACCTTTCGGGATAATTTAAAGCGTAAAGAATCGGGACTTTCATGTCGGGATGAAAAAGATTCGCTATTATATTGCCGTCGGTAAATTCCACCATTGAATGGATAATAGCTTCCGGGTGAAGAAGCACCTCTATTTTAGAAGTGCTTACGCCGAAAAGATGGCTAGCCTCGATAACCTCAAGGCCTTTATTCATCATGGTTGCCGAATCCACCGAAATCTTTTTTCCCATTTTCCAGACGGGGTGGGCCAGCACCTGGCGCCGTTTTAGTTTCTCAAAAAGGTTTTTTGGGACATTTTTCAAAGGCCCTCCCGTTCCCATAAGAAATATTTTACTAACGGCGGCCTTGTCTTTTTCGTTCATGCACTGGAATATGGAATTATGTTCCGAGTCTATAGGAACTATTTTAGCGCCGCGCGAGCGAGCCATGCCCATGATAATCGGGCCCGCCGCGACCACGGATTCCTTATTGGCGAGTGCGATTGTCTTTTTGGCCCTTATAGCCGATATAAGCGGCAGTAAAGCCGATGCGCCGCTTAAAGCCACGACTATTATGTCGGCATCCGGCATTGAAGCGACTTCGCTTACGCCGTCCAATCCTTTTAAAACTTTTCGCGGGTCCTTCAGAGCTTTTTTTAAGGCGCCGTAACGTGAAATATCGCCAAGGGCAAGGAGGCGTGGATTAAAGCGCTTCGCCTGCCGCGCGAGAAGTTCAATGTTACGGTTCGCGGTAAGGCCGACAACCCTGAAAGCGCTCTTGTGTCCGGATATCACCCCGAGAGCGCTCCGCCCAACCGAACCGGTAGAACCAAGTATGGCGATTCTTTTCATAACGCGGGTAATAAAAGTTTTACATAGAAATAAAATATGGGGACCGTGAAAAGCAGGCTGTCCAGCACATCCAGCACACCGCCTAACCCGGGCAATTCGCTTCCCGAATCTTTAACCTCGAAATCCCGCTTAAAAAGGCTTTCGGCAAGGTCACCCACCTGCCCTATTACGCCAAGTAAAAAACCGATCAAAAAAACGTGGGCATATGAAAAATCCACCATAAAAGTATTGCATAAAAAAGCCGCCGCCACGCTCGCAAAAAGTCCCCCAAAAGCGCCTTCTTTTGTTTTGCGCGGGCTTATGCGCGTGATCAAAGCGTGTTTTCCGAATCTTTTGCCCATGAAATAAGCGCCTATATCTCCGGCTTTTGTCACTACAATAACAAAACCAACAAGCCCGGCGCCATCCGGCAAGTATTTTATTTTTATCAGGAACGATAAAAACCAGCTTATGTAAAAAAGGGCCAAAAGCGTTAACGCGACGCCGGTAAGATGATTTTTGGCGTTTTCTTTCCTTATAAGCTGCAGGACAAACATAAAAAGGCACGCTATCACGATAAAGAAAGGCTCCAGGTTGGTATAGCCGCCTCCGAGATGGAGATAGGTTACTATCGGAATAATGGCCCCGGCGATTATACCGAAATATTTGTATACAACGATCCCTTTTTTCTCGACTATGGAAAAAAACTCATACAGGGCCGCGCATATAAAAAGCATGGTCACCAGGCAAAATACCCAATTCGGGCAAACAAACGTCACCAGGTACGCCAAAAAAGCAACCGCAAGCGAGCTAATAATCCTTTTGAAAATATCAGCCACCGTATCTCCTTTTTCTCTTGCCGTAATCCATGAGAGCCGCTTCAAAGTCCTTTTTCCTGAAATCAGGCCAGAGTTTTTCGGTTATGTAAATTTCCGCATATGAAAGCTGCCACAATAGAAAATTGCTCATCCTCGACTCACCGCTCGTTCTTATTAAAAGGTCCGGATCCGGCAGTCCCGCTGTATAAAGATAATCTGCGAAATTTTTTTCCGAGATATCTTTCGCGTCGAGACGCCGCATTTTAACTTCTTCGGCGATTTTCCTGGCGGCCTCGACTATCTCCGACCTGGAACCGTAATTAAGCGCGAGATTTACCAGTATGGCACTATTTCGCTCGGTCTTTTTCTCGATTTTCCTTAATTTTATACGTACGGATGATGGGAGGCCTCCTATCTTTCCTATAGCGCGTATGCGTATGCCTTCTCTGGCAATTTTTTCCGTTTCCCTGTCCAGATAATCTTCCAGGAGCCCCATAAGGGCGTCTACCTCCGGCCTGGGCCTCTTCCAATTTTCCGTTGAAAATGCGTAAAGGGTTAAAATTTTTATTTTGAATTCGCGGGCGGCCTTTATTATTTCCTCAACGCTTTTCACGCCGGCTTTGTGGCCCGCGATTTTGGGAAAGCGCCGACGCTCGGCCCAACGGCCGTTTCCGTCCATTATCACGGCAACGTGTGCGGGAATTTTTAACGGGCCTACTTTACCCAATTCTGCTCTTCAACCTCTTCAATCGCTTTTTTGGGGTATTGAGGAAGTATTACTATCTCTACGCGCCTGTTTCTCGCGCGGCCCGCATCCGTGTCATTATCCGCGACAGGGCGGAACTGGCCGTATCCAATCGTTGTAAGTTTGGCGGGATCAAGATTGCCTATCTTTGCGAGATAGTGATATACATTATTCGCTCTCGCGGTAGAAAGCTCACGATTTGATTTCCAGGACGAATGTTTTATAGGCACATTATCGGTATGGCCCTCAACACCTATGTCCTTATCCGACGCCTTGGTTTTAATAACCGTTATGATTTTGTCCAGTATTGGATAGGCATCCTGTTTGATTTTCGCCTTGCCGGAATCAAATAATATGTTATTGGCGAGTGTTATAACAAGCCCCCTGTCCGCCACGTCAAGCCCTACCTTTTTACCGCGCAGTTCCCGACGAAGATCCTTTTTCATTTCCTCAAACTGCCTCTTTTCTTCGGCTCTTAAATCACTTAAACGCGCCACTTCGCTCGATAATTCCTTGATTTTCTTCTTGTCTTTAGGGCTTTTCTTGTAAATATTAAGCGCACAGCCGGTAGTCGCGATAAGTATAATCATCAGAAAAAACGCTAATTTCTTCATAAAAACCTCCTTTATTATTTTTCTTACGCACACCACGCGTGTAAGCGCAGGCCTACATTAATCCGTGCACCAGAATAAGCGAAGCAAATACGACTGAAACCATAGACATGAGTTTTAACAGAATATTAAGACTGGGGCCCGAGGTATCTTTAAAAGGATCTCCAACCGTGTCTCCGACAACCAGCGCCTTGTGTGAAGCCGAGCCCTTTCCTCCAAAAGTGCCGCCCTCGACATATTTCTTGGCGTTGTCCCAGGCACCGCCGGAATTAGCCATGAATATCGCCATTACAAAACCGCTGGCAAGCGCTCCCGATAAAAGCCCTATAACTGCATCGGGCCCGAGAAGGAGCCCCACCGCGATAGGGCTCGCGAGCGCAAGAACGCTCGGCAAAATCATTTCTCTCTGCGCGGCTTTCGTGCATATAGAAACGCAACGGCCGTAATCCGGCTCGGTAGAACCATCCATAAGCCCCTTTATTTCTTTAAATTGACGCCTTACCTCCCCGACGATAGACTGAGCGGCTTTTCCCACAGCTTTCATGGTAAGCGAACTGAATAAAAAAGGCAACATGGCACCGACAAAAAGACCGGCTATTATCTGCGGATTTATCAGGCTTACGTCAACCTTTCCGCCCAAAAGGTGCAGCTGATCCCTGTATGCCGCGATAAGCGCGAGCGCTGTCAGAGCCGCGCTTCCTATGGCAAATCCTTTTCCGGTAGCGGCTGTTGTATTACCGAGTGAATCCAGAGCATCCGTACGCTCCCTCACTTTGGGATCCTGGCGCGACATCTCGGCTATTCCGCCGGCGTTATCCGCAACCGGGCCATACGCATCAGTGGCAAGCGTGATTCCGAGCGTACTCAACATTCCTACCGCGGCAACGCCGACTCCGTAAAGGCCGGCGGAAAATTTAAACGCCTCAGCAACATAAAGACTTGCAAAATAATAACTTGCCATTATGGCAATAGCTACCGTTATCACAGGAACCGCCGTTGACATCATTCCGATTGAAAGCCCTCCTATAATCACGGGCGCGGTGCCTGATGTAGAAGCATGAGCAATTGAACGTGTAGGGGAATATCTATCCGATGTAAAATATTCAGTTGAAACACCTATGATAAGCCCCGCTATAAGGCCCGAGATAACTGCCCAATAGACACCCATGTCTTCGGGTAAAAAATTCCTTACTATAAAAAACGACGCCGCCGCGACCAGTATTGCGCTTGCAAAAATGCCTTTTCTGAGCGCGAATAAAAGTTCCCCCTGTTCAGCCTTTTCCCTTGTCTTGACAAAAAATGTTCCTACAATACTTGCTATAACGCCTACGGAAGCTATCAAAAGCGGTATCATAACACCTTTAATACCGAATCCGCCTGTTACGGCAAGCACCATGGTCGCGACAATTGAGCCGACATAAGATTCGTAAAGGTCCGCGCCCATGCCGGCTACATCGCCGACATTATCTCCCACGTTATCAGCTATTACGGCCGGATTCCGCGGGTCGTCTTCGGGGATACCTATTTCTACCTTGCCGACGAGATCCGCGCCTACATCAGCCGCTTTAGTATAAATACCCCCTCCAACGCGCGCGAAAAGTGCCATTAAACTCGCTCCCATCTCAAAGGTAAGCATAGTGCTTGTTATATATTCGATACGCTGGGCCTGATCGGCAACGATGTTTATGTGAGAATAATAATAGTCCAGCACATAATACCATATTGAAAGATCAAGAAGGCCGAGGCCGACAACAGCGAGACCCATTACAGTTCCGCTCGAAAATGCGATTCTCAAACCCTTATTGAGACTTTCTTTTGCGGCGTTAGCGGTTCTTGCGTTGGCCTGCGTGGCCACCTTCATTCCGACAAACCCGCAAAGCCCGCTAAAAAATCCTCCCGTTAAAAACGCAAAAGGCACAAATATAGGAAGGTATCCCTTACGTGATAAAAAGAATAATAAAGCAAAAACAATCGCGAAGAACGCGGCTATAACCGTGTACTGCCTCTTAATATAGGAAGAGGCGCCCTCCTGGATGGCTTTCTGGATCTTCACCATACTTTCATCTCCGGGTGAAGCCTGCATTATTCTATAGACAAGATAACCGGCGAATGAAAGCGCTATAATCGAACTTATTGGCGCGAGTATCAACATCTATGTATCCTTTCCTTGTAAACCGCGTTCCACTGCGTCAGTGGAACTGTGTGTGAAACCGCGTTCCACTGACGCAGTGGAACGCGGTTAGTGGACGTATTTACTCTACTGTTATCGTTTGTTCTCTATCGGAGCCGACTGAAATCAGCACAATTTTCGTATTAAGTATTTTCTGAATCCTTTTCAAATAGTTTTTAGCGTTGCGCGGAAGTTTCATGAATGAGGTTACATTTGTAGTGTCCCTCATCCAGCCGTCTACCTCTTCATAAACCGGCTCACAGCTGTCAAACGCGCTTATATCCCGGGGGAAACGCTCAACTGTCCCGCCTTTACATTTGTAAGCAACGCATATCTTTATCTTCTCAAGTTCGTCCAGAACATCAAGTTTTGTAACGACTATCTCCGATATGCCGTTGACCATAACGGAATGCCTCACAAGACATGAATCAAACCAGCCGCATCTCCTGGGTCTTCCGGTCGTCGCGCCGAATTCGGCGCCGCGCGTGCGTATCTTTTTCATCATGTCTTCCGAAAATTCCGTAGGAAACGGGCCCTCTCCAACCCTTGTCGTATAAGCCTTGACAACGCCCACCACCTTGCTTATCCTGGTAGGGCCAACGCCTGAACCCGTAAGCGCCCCGCCCGAAGTGGCGTTTGAGGAAGTAACAAACGGATATGTACCAAAATCCAGGTCAAGCATCGTTCCCTGGGCACCTTCGAACAGAATGGATTTTCTCTCTTTCACGGCATTATTTAGAAGTAACGCCGTATCACATACAAAATCTTTCATTTTTCTGCCAAAATCAAGATAATCCCCGTAAACCTCATCAACCGAAAATCCCTTGAAGCCATAAAGCGCCATAAGTATTCTGTTCTTTTCCTCTATGTTGGCAGTCAATTTATCCTTTAAAAAACCGGGGTTTAAAAGGTCTATAACCCGTATCCCCGAACGCGAAACTTTATCCGCATAACAGGGGCCTATACCTTTTTTTGTAGTGCCGATTTTTGATTTTCCTTTTTTTTGTTCTTTCAGCTCATCGATCTTCCTGTGATAAGGGAAAATAACGTGCGCGCTCTCGCTCACGAACAACCTTCCCTTAACATCTATGCCTTTAGACTCAAGCTTATTTATTTCGTCCATCAGGGCCAGGGGGTCGACTACAACACCGTTTCCTATGACACATATCTTTTTTTTATGCAGTATGCCGGACGGCGTCAGATGTAAAATAAATTTTTCTTCTCCGATAACAACAGTATGGCCGGCGTTATTGCCCCCCTGATACCTGACAATATAGTCAAAGTCCCTGGAAAAGATATCTATTACTTTTCCCTTTCCCTCATCGCCCCACTGGGCGCCGACAACTATTATATTCGACATTTGTTTTTCTCCTATCAGTGCCTTTCATCAAGCGGTAACGGAATTTTTGGCGGCGCGGGCGGGATCTTAGGCGTCTCGGGAGGCATGTGAACCTTATGCGGAGTATGAACATGCCGGGAGGCGCGAATCGACTCAAGCTGCCTCTGTATCCGCTCACCCTGAATTCTCGCGCGTTCGATATTCACGCGTTTATAGACTTTTATTAGAGATCCTCTGTCCAGTGTCTCTAAGTTCGTAAAAACACCTGAAAC
>Ga0180432_10001925_pt1 | contig 31929 bp, 26 predicted proteins | sample SS_ome_10_FD_132414 | JGI IMG/M metagenome (GOLD analysis project Ga0180432, IMG submission 132414) | Hypersaline lake sediment archaeal communities from the Salton Sea, California, USA - SS_1_MS_2 metaG | ecosystem: Environmental > Aquatic > Non-marine Saline and Alkaline > Hypersaline >...
ATCACCTACCGCATCCCAGAGCCAGTTATGAATAATGTGGTAGCGGGGGCTGGATTTGAACCAGCGACCTTTGGGTTATGAGCCCGTTCAGGGGCCCAAACAGTAGAAAGCACCGGGAACTAATAGGTAGTAATCCCAAAGGATTACACCGACTACGTTACCCGGTGTTTGCTACTATTTCTGCGAACTTTGGGGTGTTCTGTTAGCAATCCATTAGCAGAAAAGGCTTGCTAACAAAAGATCCGCCACCCAGTGGGACTCGTGCTGCCCGAATGATACAGCGACTTCCCCTCTAGGGGGTGCCCCCAGGGCCAGCGAACGGCCGGATTGACCATGCCGTTTGGTATCAACGTCTGGTCATGCACGATCCCGTGAAAGAAACCGGCCAGCATCACCCGCACCGCAGCCTCTCGATCGGTTCTAGGCTGGCCAATGCTCTCATCGTGGCAGTACCGCACTTCATCCCGAAGCCACGACAGACCCAGCACCCAGTCAACTCGCCTCAGAATGTGATCGTTCGGCACCAACTGATCCAACGATCCCGGTATGAACAGCGTCCCCTGACTCCGGTCCTGCTTCCAGATCATCTCCCGGTATCCCCCTTAACTGAGCCTCCTGGATACCGACATCCTAGCTCATCACCGGCAAGATCGCGACCACTTTCTCGACAGCCCCTATGTCCAGTGACCATGCCGCCAGGATACTCCTGGCGAGGGCGTCGTGTCGGGACATCCTCTTCCCTTGGATCGGGCGCGCGGCTACGCCTCGGCCCGGCCTTGGGTCAGGACGTACCGCTCCAAAGGACAAAGGGGGGTGAGGCCCGGAAATGGGGAAAATGTGGATGTTAGCGGAGCCGTGCCCTGGAAGCAGGTGAGGCCTAAGGGGGACTGCTCTCCTTATGTTCCGTAGACGCCGAGTTCCGCCTCAATGCTGGACTGTCCGGTCGGCCCAAGATCTCCTTTGCACTTGCATTCCCGGGAGGCAATGCACTATCGTGTCCTAGGTTGCAGTGGGGCAGGAGTTCCGATGAAAGTAAGGAAAGCTCCGTACGGTTGCTGAGGCCGCCCCGCGTGCTGGTGTCCCTGCGGATACACTGCGGCGCTGGATTAGGGATGGCAAGATTTCGGAACCGAGACGGAATCGGAATAGCTGCCGTGTGTTCACAGAGCAGGATGTGGAGGCGATTGTCGCCTGTGATCGAAGGCTCCTGCCAACCCAGCAGCCACAAGGCCCAAAGGAACGACCGTAGCCTCTGGTCCGTCCCCTGCTCGACTGCCGGGTCACAAGTTGCCAGCCTTTCCGGCAAGCCCGGTTGCCAATCCTCGTGACTAAGGAGGAGAAGCCATTGCCAGGCGACCCGCGCTTCAGTTCGGGGAAGCTTCCAAGGGACTACACCCCGATGAGCTCGAAGACTATGGCCAACGGTGACGCGTTTGGCCCCATAGAGTTCACCATCTCGCCGGAATCTCACGCACGTCACTTGTCTTTCCTTCAGGCCAGCGGCACTCCAATGAATCGGGTTAACCGCTGGCAACGCATTCTCCTCCCCTTCTTTGAAGTTTGGCCGCTCGCACGAGTTGTCTCCCGTGCCCGTTTTGGCAGGGTGAACGAAGTGGTCGCCTTGGGCGCATCGACCGTCATTCACAGGATGGCACGGGAAGGTGTCCCAATAACGGCTACCGCTTCCTTGAGCAGACTATTGTCCAGAAGAGGCTTGGCGATTGGCAGGTTCGTATGTAGGGCTGAAGATGAAGAGGGACGACTCTTGACCGAAACGACAGATCACCTTCTGTTGCTCCATGACTCTGATCCCATCGCGGTTCGTCAGGCCATTGAGCAGGCAGACGGACACGACGATGCAGCCTGCGCTGGGTATCAATGGGATGAGAATCATCCTCTCCACTTGACTTTTCGTCACCACTGGAATCCAGCTGAGTGGATCAACAACATCCATGTGCCGAGTTATGCTCGATCAGTTGGCTACCGTGATGCCCTTGCTGAGGGAGCGGGAGTCATGGATGTTGTCTTCTCGACTCTTTCCCCCCCGCCGACTGAATCAGACCTTCCCATTTCCGTTGCGTTCAACTTCCGCTTACCCCTTTACGCTGGTCTGGACGTTCGGCTCAAGTCTGCACGCGCTAACAAGAGTAGGCATCACTGGGTACTGGTAAGCCAGGAAGCATCCAACAAGAGTTCGGTGCTTCTTGAGGCGAAGGTTCTCCATAGGGGAGGTTGACCATGAAACGCCCTTTCCTTTTCCTTATCCTCGGTCTTGTTGTTGTCTTGGTGATAACCCTCCTTTTGAATCGAGAATCCAAAACGCCGCCTGATATGGCAGCCGCGTTTACGCTCCGCGTACCCGAAGTCAAGTTTATGGGTTTGCTTCCCCTTTATGTCGCAGATGAGCAGGGATTCTACAGAGAGGAAGACATCCACGTTGAGTGGTTGCCGATAAACAGCCCGAGGGAAGCAGGACAGCTGTTCTTCGCCGGTCAAGCCGACCTGATCATGTCGACCTTTGCCAGTATGCTGCCCGCTGAGATTCGTTCACCAGGGCAACTGACTCTCTTGGTTCCGGCGTATGAATCCATGAACCAGCCTGGTAGTTACCTGCTGGTGCGCCCCGATTCCGACGTGAAGGCGGCCTCTGATCTGAAGGGGCGTTCAGTTGGGACGTATCAGGGGCCAAGCCAGAGGGCATATGCGGTCCTTTGCATGACGGGTTTGGGCCTTACGGAGGGTCGGGACTACCAGTTGGTGGAAGTTTCGAGCGCCAATCAGCTTCAAGCCTTCTTTGGGGGTTCCTTCGAGGCGCTCTTCACGGTCGAAACATATGCCAGCACGGCGATTCTGCAAGGAGCCAAGGTGATCGAGTCGCAACTGCGTCCTCGCTTCATCCAGAACCCGTTCTGGGTCGGTTCGATTGCACTGTCGAAAGCGGCGGTAGCCCAGCAGCCTGGTTTAAAGGAAGCGCTCGAGCGCGCAATGGAGAAAAGCGTCCGCTTCATCGCTCAGAACGAAACAGAAGCCAGAGGAATTCTTGTATTGCGCATGGGTACTGATCGTCCGGTTGCTGAGCGTTGTGGGTTGTATACATGGGTACCGCATCCGTCGGAAGAGAACTTGCGGCAGATTCAGGAGAACGTGGATCTCCTTGTCAAAGACGGCGTGTTTGAGCACTCCATCGAAGTCGCGCCCCTCTTTGAGTAGGAACACGACTGGAAGGAACAATGCTCGATCAAGAAGATAATCCGCGGGCCTCGTTCTCCGAAGTTGTGCTTAGCGCGGAGCGCGTTTCTCTTTCCTTGCGGGTTCCTTCAGGGCCCTTTTCGATTCTCAAGGACGTTTCTGTAGACGTTAGGCGGGGCGAGATTGTGGGGCTCTTGGGACCCAATGGCTGTGGAAAGACGACCCTCCTTCGTATTCTGGCCGGACTGATAGAACCAACTGCGGGCAGCGTGAAGATACCTACTATCCCTCCACGAGTTGGTTTTGTCTTCCAACACACCGAGCGGAATCTTCTTCCATGGTTGACGGTGGAAGGCAACATACTCCTGCCTGGTAGGACGTCAGTATCGTTGACTGACGGGGTACCGAAGCGCCTGCATCGTGTCATGGATCGCCTAGGCCTAGGCGGTCTCGCCGCTCGGTTACCGCATCAGCTGAGTGGAGGCCAACATCAGCTTGTCAGCATGGCTAGGTGGCTAGTCTTCCCTCCAGGGGTACTCCTTGTTGATGAGGGATGGTCTATGTTAGATCTTCTGCAGCGCCAACGAGTCCATCAGTCATTGCGAGACATCGCTAGGCAGAGTGGTGCTGCCATTCTGGTAGTGAGCCACAATGTTCATGAGCTGGCCCATCTGGTTGCAAGGACGTATTTCCTGTCATCAAGACCCGCAACCGTGGCGGCCGAGCTTCCGTTTGACCCCAAGATGCCGTCTGCGGAGAGGAGCGAGTTACTCTGGCAGCGCGCAAAAGAGATCATTGGCAACTCCTGACAGGAGCAGCCCTGCTGCTGGCCATCATGCTGTCGTGGGAGTTCGTAGTAAGAGCAGGCCTACTGCCTGAGGTTGCAGTCCCACGTCCGATGGCTGTGATCGCTCGTGGCGTGGCCCTCCTGGGCAGTTCTACCTTCTGGACGAACTGGGCAATCACCCTAAGAACGTGGTTTCTTGCCATGGCGGTGGGCCTATTAGTCGGGCTCTTGCTTGGGTTCCTCGCCGGGGCAATCCGGATTTTTGCTCTAGCCGTCACTCCGACACTCGGCTATTTCCGTGCGATCCCCCCCATAGCGCTTTTTCCGGTGGCCCTGATAGTGTTCGGACCAGGTGCCGTGCCAATCGGCATCATAGCTTCAATCACAGCCACGCTGACAGTGTTTCCGGTAACTGCACAGGCGGCGGGGGAAGCGGCAGCTCGCTACGAGGACCTGGGAACCGTGCTCAACTGCTCGCGGCTCACATTCCTTCGTCTGTTTGTTATACCAGGAGCAATGTTTCAGACAGTGGCCGCGAGCCGTGTTGCTGCGACAGCTTCGTTCATCGTCACGGTCGCAGGCGAAATGCTCATTGGCGGTAGGATCGGCGTCGGCGCGTCGATTCTTGATGCTTCTGAGCGATACGTCCTTGAGGAGGCGTATTGGTACATTGCATTGAGCGGTGTCCTGGGCCTGCTGATTGATCTGGGCTTCTCCCGTGTGGCTGGCATCGGTTCGCGGCGCATTGAAGTCTTGGTGAGCGACCCTGAAGTAGCTCCTGCCCTGAAGTAGCTCCTGCCCTGAAGTAGCTCCTACGGGAGGGTACGCGCATGATTAGCAACATATTCGAATTGGAGACCAGACTCAGCAAGGCTCTCGAACAGGATGCTGAACGTGCCCTCCAGAAGCTCCCCAGCACCTCTGTTGTGTTCTCCCATCTCTGTCATGGTCTCCAGCACACCCTGGGTGCATTGCGCCTGACGCGGATATGGCCGCGGTCGACTTACGCGAGCCTGCTAAGCGAGGTGATCGGCGGTGATAGTAAAGAGTATGCGAAGCTCTTCTCTCGACATATCAGACGAGTCGGAAGGGAGGGAGCGCTCCTAGACTTCCTCATGCGATATCTCTTGAAGACGAGCGCACTGCGAGATGGGCTCGACCACGGGCTCAAGGCCGCGAGTCTAACCTTCTCGCGGACTACTTCGGCAGGCGCTCCGTTCACGTATGACAAGAATCTGCACTTGGTTGCTCTCTCCGATGCCTTCTACTCCACACTTATCCCCCCGGATCTGACGGAGAGCTACTGGCGGGCCCTTGCAGAGGATGACATACATGAAGGTGTAAGGGATGACTGGAAGCTCCGCATGATGGCGGCCAAGTTGCACTCAGCGAGAGGCAAAGCCCTCGCGATGCTTGAGGAGAAGGAAGATGTGAAGGGCCTTGAGCATGCGAAGGAGCTGGCGGGCTACTACACGGTTCCCCTTCTAGATGATGAGATGCCGCATTGGACTTCTGACGCAGATGCGCAACTCTGGTATCTCCTTGGTGCACTTCAAACGTCGTACATGCTTGTGCACATGCACGGACGAAAGGACACCCCTCTCGCCGGATTCGTATCCTCAGGGATCATCTACACAAGCGAGGAGGCTGCCGATGCGACGCTCAGTCACTGTGTCGGAATTATGACCGCATCCCTTTCGGCGCAGGAAGATGGACCTCAAGCTATGAAGACGCTGGAGGAGATTCAACGTACTCAAGCGGTGAATCATGCGGTGCGAGTGCGCCATGCCATTGATGATGTGAACTTCGAGGAAACGGCGCCTCAGATAGAGTCGGTGAGACGCGTGGTCGAGGAGAAGTTTGAGGGCCTGGCGCAAGCAGCACTCGTTCCTGAGTGGCCACCGAGGGTGGCACACTGGTTGACAAACATCATACAGTGGCTTCGCGGTTCCGTACATGAAGGGCAATCGCTGAATTTCTGCGCCGTGCTCGGAGACTACAGTCAGATTTGTGACTCTGGGCTTTTCAATGTCCTGACTATAGAGGCAAACGAGCACAGCCGCCTTCCAAGTCCGTGGGACAAGAACGGCAAATTCAGGAAAAATGCGACTAGGGACATTGAACGGCTGGTACGGCAGCAAATGGCAAAGAGCAACTATTCGTGGTTTCAGGAGGGCCGATACGCTTTGTTGTGGGACGCCAGCCTGCCTACTAGAGAGCCACGGGCACTCCTAGCACTTAAGAGCAGCTCGTGGGACGTGTTCATCAACGAGTGTCGCGTCTCGCGAATGCCGGAAACGAAGGATCATGCTGCCATGGTTGTCTATGTGAAGAGTGATGGGACCGGAGGGGTTATTTTCAGGGGCGAGCAAATCGTTACATTCCGCCGGAACACTCCGTGGCAGGTGGGCCAACCGCAATTGGCTGATTGGGTGAGCAAGCAGATACAGAAATACGTTGCCTGGCTGAACCCAGATGGGATGACCGATGATGCTGAGCGTACGCGGGCAAGTAGTGTTCTGGCTACAATTGTCGGTGCGAGCTTAGCGCTGTCGTATGATCCGCACATGGGGGCCATGTTGGTGTTTATGAAGGAGCCGATCGATCGCCTTCCATTCGAGGGAATGGGTTCGTTGTGGAACATAAGAGAACGCAAGGACGACCTTTCCGCCTTCGATATCAGTGAACTTGTGGCCTTGATGGCGATGGACGGTGCCACCTGTCTTTACGTGGATCGAAACCGGTCCCCGCGCGTTGCGTTTGGACAGCTGGTCGGTGGGCAGTCTGAATCAGCGAAGTTGAGGTGGAGTGCGAACTGGGATCGCGTGCTTAGGGGCGAGGGGTCGCGCAAGTGGAACGGGGCGATGACTGCGTTGCGCGATGACGTGTGTTTAGTTCTAGCGATCTCACAGGACGGGCCGATCTACCGCGCTGGCCCCTTCGAGGAGGACGCTGCTTGTGAGGAAGGCAGACCGGAGGATCCGACGCAGTATGTCCAAATCCAGGTGTCAACGGAAGTGATGCAGAAGCTGTATGGAGGCCTGGGGGGGACATACTTGTAGCAGCTACGATCTTATCCGACAGCCACCCTTTCCGAGGACTCCGTGTCCGATTAGCTCGCACCCGCCAGTTCGATCTTACCTCCGTTGAAGTTCGTCTCTCCAGCCATAGGTAAGTCTTCCAAGAAGATCTTCGTCGGCGTCGTGCCCTTGCACCGGTCTCCAGGGAGTGGCGTCCCCGAGAACCGACCTTTGGGTTGGGTGCCCAATTCCCGTTTCTAACCACTTGCTCCCAATGTAATTCCAGGAACGTGCTAACGGATTGCTAAGGGTTCTTGACGGAGCAGCCGGAGCGTCCTAGTCTGGCCATGAGGGTCTTTCTGGTCAGGGTCCCCCTTCCAGCGGAGGCGAGGTTGCATGGCCATTGTGGTCCCAGGTGCCCGAAGGGATGGATGGCGCAGAGGAGTCCAAGACTCTGGGGGCACGACTCTGCCTTGACCAGGCTGCCACTCCTGGAGATTCCTCCAGATTGCTAGCTACTGACACATAAGTAGCGACGCTAAGTCCGTTACACAGAAGGAGGTGAACTAATGAGGCTCTTAGGTACTCTTGCCGCGCTTGTCCTGTTGCTGGGCTCTCCCGTGCGTGCCCAGATGGCAGAGAGCGCCGGTCCAGTGAGGCTCCCGGAGGTCGATTCACTGGTGGCTGACCTCGCGTCCGACGACCCTGACGTAAGCCTTGCCGCGTATCGGAAACTTCCACGGTATGGTGAGCGCGCGGTTCCTTCCCTGATCGAGTTCCTCGCGAAACCCGATCCCGATCGACCAGGAGAGTCCGTTCGCGGCAGGATCTACGTGTTGCTCGGCAAGATTGGGTCTCCAACCGAGCTAGTTCTTCCGGCTCTCTTGAGTGGTCTGCGCGACGACTCGTCGAGGGCACGGCAGAAGGCTGCGCGCGCTTTCGGCTTGGTCGGTGCACCAGCAGCGGTGTGTATCCCGGCGCTCGAGGAGGCCTTGCAGGACTCAGTCAGGTGGGTACGTTTGGCGGCTGCAACGTCCTTGGGAGAGATGGGCAGCGCGGGTGCCGCCGCAGCCAATTCCTTGGTGGATCTTCTCGGTGACGACACGGATGAGGATCTTCTAATGAGCATCATGTCTCCTAGCACCGCCGCCTATGGCGCTCTCCTGGCGATCGGAGCGCCAGCCGCACCAGCGCTGGCCTCGGGCCTGCTGAGCGACGACGAACTCGTGAGGGCTAGATCGTCCATCCTTCTGACGGAGATTGGCCCGCCGGCCATCCCATACTTGCTTGGTACACTGGCTGCAGCTGACGACAGCGACACCGGCGTACTCGTGGTTGCCACGCTCTTCAGAATGGGTGCTCCGGCTGCTGACGCGTTGCGCGAGTGTCAGGCCGTCGGAGATACTGAAGTTCGGGAGGCAGCTTCGCTGTGCCTAAGGGCAATTGAAGAGCCGGGGAGCGTCGAGCTTGAGGGTCTCCTGCGCGCTGTCTTGGGGAATGGGCAGCCTAACTAGGGCGAGCAGGTGGCGGCCCGTGGCGGCGCTCAACGGTGCTATTGTCGCGCTGCGAGCGGGCACAACACCGACAGGACTCATGCCAGTGCTCAGCGCGGCGGATGGGTGCTTCCCTCTGCGGTTCTTCCTGATGCGGGACGAGCAGTCGCGGGCACATAGCCTGGCTGGTACATGGAAAGCTGAATCTGCGCGACGGCACCTTGAGTTCCCCTCGACCTTTGGGTGTAGTAGCTACGATCTGATCTGACAGCCACCCTTTCCGAGGGTTCCGTTGTTTGACTAGGGGGCTTTGGGGACGTTGCCAAGTTATGCAAGTTTCGTTGCCCTCCGGTCCTTCGCCAATCCCTTTGGAGGCAATGGAGTGCTCGTACAGCGAATCCTCGGCCGTGCCGCGGCTTCCGGGCCGTTTTTTCTGCCCCAGGTTGGGGGGCTTTAGGAGACCTTGTCAGTTTGATCGGCTTATTACGGGAGCTGGGTTGACATAGGTGCTTACCCTCGCCAGACTCCATAGCTGGCGGACCTTCCTGTGCAGAATCGACCTCCGGTGCCCGGAAATACCCGACCTTGTTTGCGCTTTCCGGCCTGCATCCTGCTCATGATCTGGGAGCGTCGGTTCGTCGTGGCAGCTACGGGGCCGCGGGACCTTCGCGTTTCCTTCATTTCAAACCATCTGGAACAGCGGGGAGATGTGAGGATGGGTCGTGCCACGGCAAGCCAGACTGGACGCTCCCGGTGTTCTGCACCATGTGATGGCGAGAGGCATCGAGCGGGCTCAAATCTTCCGCGACGATAGGGACCGGGACGGTTTGGTGAAGCGCCTCTCGGTGCTGGCTGAGGATGGGGCGTTCCTCCTCTACGCCTGGGCGCTGATTCCCAATCACTTCCATCTCCTTGTTCGAACCGGCAAGATGCCCCTCTCCCGCGCGATGCGGCGTCTGCTCACCGGGCACGCCGTAACCTTCAACCTCCGACACAAGCGAGCGGGCCATCTGTTCCAGAATCGCTACAAGTCGACCGTCTGCGAGGATGAACCCTACTTCCTGGAACTGGTCCGCTACCTCCATCTGAATCCTGTACGGGCCCGGCTGGTCTCCAACCTGAAGGAACTGGAGGCCTACCCGTATACTGGGCACCCGGCGCTGGTGGGAAAGCTCTCGAGACCCTGGCAAGAGACCGATGAAGTGCTCCGTCGATTCGGGGAGAATCGGTCGCAGGCGATCAAGGCCTATCGGCAGTTCGTGGCCGACGGGCTCAATCAGGGTCAACGGCCGGACTTGATGGGCGGCGGATTGGTCCGGAGTGCGGGTGGTTGGGAGGCGGTCAAAGAACTCAGACGGGGCCGAGAGGCCTACCTTGCCGACGAGCGTGTCCTGGGGTCGTCGGAATTCGTGGAGAAGCTTCTCAGGGAGGCGGAGGAAGACTCCCAACGTGGACTCCGAAGAGTCACTCTTTCTACGCTCGGGGAGCGGATTGCCCGAGACATGGGAGTCCGCTGGAGCGCCATGAGTGGCCCTAGCCGCGCTAGGCCCTTATCACAGGCTCGCGCCGCACTCGCTTACACCTGGGTGCGGTACCTTGGCCACAGTGGCAGGGTCCTGGCTCAGGCGCTAAACGTCACCCCGCAGGCCGTGTACGACGCAATCGCCCGCACAGAAAAGAACCCTCCCTCCGCCTCCAAGATGGCACGGTGGACAGCGTGAACCCGTTTCTTGCATAACTTGGCAACGTCCCCTAAGATCCCTTCCGGCCCAACATGTAGATCCTGGATTCGTGTTTCTCTTCATACGACCATCCAACCCCGCGTGGTATCCAACGATTGTTGCTTCTGTAGTGGCCAACTTCCCAGGTGCAGATTTCTATTTGGCAAATGGACCTGCTAGCAGTGAGCCGTTTTCCCGGATCCCAGGAAGCCGGCGGGATCTGTGTGAATCTCTGCGTAGGGTGGTACTGGGCCCGCCGAAGTACCGCCAGATAGGATTCTCTCTTCGGCCGGATACCGGCGAGCGGTTCCTTGTGAAGCTTGCGCTTGGTCTAGGAGCATTGTTCCTTGGTGAGCAATTCGTCTCCTCTGTGAACGCCGGAGTATTGCGTTCACTTATGTGGGAGAAGGACAGTGTGAAACGTGCTGATATTGGTGCCAGAGACAACCCCTTGTTCCCAGCTGATGCGAATCCGGTTAAGGCTGATCTGGCTTGGTCACCGGGACATCTCTTGGCGCTAATCCCCGTCAAAGAGTGTCTCGTCCTAGCGGTTGTCTTGTACGGTGACCAAGTTGGGACAATGATGGTGAGTTCAAACAGGGCAGACTGGGAGGGGCGCGTTCATTCCAGCGGGCAAGTCTTCGTGGTTGCGCCTGGGTTGAGACGATTTGCCGGTCCACTCACCTTAGAGGCCTATCGTGCTGGGAAACTTCGGGCGGACAAAGGGCCAGCCGACTTTCAAAAGCTGGTGCTCCAGGTCAATTCGTTGCCGCCGAAACCACCATTTGAATTGAGCGGGTGATATCGTGACTCCCCGCGAGTTGTCGCGGCTGAATCCTAACATGGGTCTGCGGTGCATTCCAGTTGGCAGCTTTCTAACCCCGCCTGCGGTTTCTCCGCCCTCAGGATCTTCTCGGACACTATCCCTCCAAAGGCACAATATCCTCCCCAATCCGATCGATGAACTTCGCAAGGCAGCTGGCAATCATCGCGCAAGATTCTTCGGTCAGATTGCTCGGTGTCACAAGCGGAACATCCCAGGCAAATCGGCGGCTCTTGCCCTGCGGGCTGTGCTCTTCGCGCGCGCCGGGAAAACCCATTGTCAATGACGGGAATGCTCGCTTGGCCTTTGACCAGATCGGATCCATCCACGCAGCGTCCAATCCTTCTTCCTCGAGAAGCTCAAACCGAATCTGGAAGAGGTCCTTCTTCGTGAACCAGTACAATCCACATGAGACAACCCTGGGCGGGGTCCGGAAGTGGAAATCGAACGATCGGTTGTCGCCTCTGATGTGCGCGAACTTCGGCTCGCGGTCCGGGTATGATCGAACTGCCGACCCCGAATCCACCCACTGGGACCACTTCTCCGATTGGGCAGCCACCTGCCCCGGGAGGGTATCCGCAAGCAACGACTCCGCCCTGGAAAGATCGTCTGTTACCTGGCTCATTGTCATACGCCTCCGCCTTGAATGATCGAGAGATAGGGCCTGGCCAGCCCAAGCCGTTGCCATATCAATCACTACGCCGAAATACATGGTTGAAACAATGCTAAAGTATTGAAAGTCTAACGCAAAATCGGTTACAATTCAAGACTACAGTGCCTTGCAGGCAAGTTGGCTGCTGAGGGCGCATCCTGGGAGACTTGATGCCGAGCGACCGGACATCCATAACGAAACAGGGGTGGCCGGTTTCCGCAGACGAGGCGCGTTTGAACGGGCGGCGCTGACAAAGCCGACTACGTCCCGGAAAGCACCTCTGGGGGGCATGTTGAAGCAGCGTGACTACTACAGCCTAAACGAAGGCGAGGAAGTCATAGGGAAGTCGAAGGTGGCGAGTGTCCTGTTCGACCGGGGCGGCTTCGTGTTGACCAACCAGCGGGTAATTCAGGTACAACGCAGCAAGATGGGTGGTAAGTCAGAAGTCGTTTCCTTCTTCCTAGAGAACCTGGATTCCATTCAGAACAAGAGCCGCAGGTTCCTCGGATGCGGTTTCATCGCAGCGCTGGCGCTGGTAGCCGCGATCGCCTCCGTTTTCGCGGAGTTTCTCGAGGCCGCAGGCATCTTAGGGTTCGCTGCTCTCTTCTTCTGGATCACGTACCTCGCGACAAGAAAGCGCCTTGTCACGTTGTCATCCGGCAGAGCTGAGATTGTGCTCGATGTGAGGCCCTTCTCAGTGAATACAATCCAGGAATTCGTGTTTGAGATCGAACAGGCGAAGGCAGCTCGGCTTTCCCGCTTGCACGGTTACAAGCAATCCGGAGTTGAATCATCGGATGCAGAGCCAAAGGAAGGTCCGCCTAAGGCCAGTACCGAGCGCATGGAAGGTGGCAACTCACCGAAGGGCAGGTTGCTTCAAGCAAAGGAGCTGTTCGAGGCTGGCTTGATCACTGAGGAAGAATACCAGGAGAAGCGAAGACAGATTCTCGACACCCTCTAGTTGGCACTGCGGGCAACAGAAGTCTGGAGCGGGCACAGCCATGACAAACCACAGCCAGCTCGTCAGTTTCATCTGGTCGATTGCGAATCTGATTCGGGACACGTTCAAGCGGGGGAAGTATCAGGATGTGATTCTGCCGCTCACGGTGTTGACGCGGGTGGACGCGGTCCTCGCTCCGACGAAGGCGAAGGTGCTCCGCACGAATGCGAAGTACAAGGGGAAGCTGAAGAACCCCGGACCGCAGCTGCAGAAGGCGTCGGGATTCTCCTTCTACAATACGTCCCAGTATGACTTCGACAAGCTGCTGGCGGACGCGCCCAATCTGGCTGCAAACCTCAGGAACTACGTTGCCGGCTTCAGTGACAACATGCGCGAGGTTCTGGAGAAATTCGACTTCGACAATACGATCTCAAAGCTCGATAGCGCGGGGCTTCTGTTCCTTGTGTTGGAGAAGTTCAAGTCAAGACAAGATGATCTTCATCCGGACCGGTTGCCGAACCATACAATGGGAATGGTCTTCGAAGAGCTCATACGGAAGTTCAACGAAGCACTGAACGAAAATCCCGGTGAGCATTTCACTCCTCGTGACGTAGTGCACCTGATGGTGGATCTACTGTTCTCAGGCGATGAGCGGAGCCTCAAGCAGAAGGGTGTTGTTCGAATGATCTCCGATCCCTGCTGCGGATCGGGGGGTATGCTCACCATTGCCAAGAACCACATTCTTGGAACAGATGAGATGAAGGGCATCAATCCGGACGCGGACCTCCATCTGTTCGGCCAGGAAGTGAATCCCGAGACCTTTGCCATCTGCAAGTCCGACCTTTTCATGAAGAGCAAGACCGGCCGGGACGCTGAAAATATAAAGTACGGCAGTACACTTTCGAACGACCAGCATGCGGGGCATCACTTTGACTACCTGATCACCAATCCACCTTACGGCAAGGACTGGAAGATGGACGAACAGGCGGTCAAGGCCGAGTACGAGAGAGGCGCCGTGGGTCGATTCGAGGCCGGGCTTCCGAGGATCAGCGACGGTCAGCTCCTGTTCCTACAGCACATGTTGAAACGCATGAAAACGGCGAAAGATGGTGGGGCCAGAGTTGCGATCATCATGAACGGATCCCCGCTCTTTACCGGGGACGCCGGAAGCGGCGAGAGCGAGATCCGCCGCTGGATTCTCGAGAACGATTGGCTCGAAGCCATCATCGCCATACCGGAACAGATGTTCTACAACACCGGGATCGCCACCTACATCTGGATCCTCTCCAACAGGAAGAAGCCGAAGCGGAAAGAGAAGGTCCTCCTTGTCGACGCCACTTCGTTCTGGACGCCGATGCGAAAGAGTCTCGGAGACAAACGGCGCGAAATTCCGCCCGAGAAACGAAAGGCGATCCTGGATCTCCTCCGCGCCTACGAGGAGGGCGAGTACTGCAAGATCTTTGACACAGAGCACTTCGGGTTCAGGAAGATAACCGTCGAGCGACCGCTCAGGCTCAATTTCCAGGCCAGCGACGAGCGAATCAACCGACTCGATGAAGTCAAGGCGTTCCAGAACCTGGCTGTGAGCAAGAAGAAGGCGCCGAAGGCAAAAGCTAAGGACGAAGCTGAAGGTCGAGCACTCCAAGAGCAAATTCGCGTGATGCTCCGGATGCTGCCGAATACACTCTGGAAGGACCGCGCGGTGCTTCTCGATGTTCTAGACAAGGCCATCGAGAAGTCGGATCTTCGGCTGCCGGCTCCCGTCAAAAAGGCCATCATCACCGCTCTATCCGAGCGGGACAAGACCGCCGAGATCTGCCTGGACAAGGACGGCAATCGTGAGCCCGACCCGGACCTCCGGGACACGGAGAGCGCCCCTCTCTCAGAGAGCATCCATGACTTCTTCGATCGCGAGGTCAAACCCCACGTTCCGGATGCCTGGATCAGCGAATCCGTGCGAGACCACAAGGACGGCGAAATCGGAAAGGTCGGCTACGAGATCAACTTCAATCGGTACTTCTACAAGTATGTACCTCCTAGGCCGCTGGAGGAGATCGAGGCTGATATTCGCGAGATCGAGAAGGACATCCTAGAGATGCTGAAGGACCTACAAGCATAGCTCAAGACAGCGACAACACGTAATGCATTGCATAATCAGGTGTTATCGGGTGGGGGCAGTATTAACGTTTAGGTTGAATGTAGCAGTGCGCCTCGTCTATATTAAACCTAGTGTTTAATATGGATGCCTTTGCTGTCAGTATTCAACCTGATGTTCACTAGCCAGGGGGCCGACATGGCGCGGGAAGGGCGCTCAGGGCGGTATATCTCTCAGCCGAACGGCTACTCGGCCTTCATCCCCAGGCCGTTGCCTCCAGACCCAGCCGCTGCAATGGATGACGAGATGCTCACGCTTGTCTCAGCAGCCGACCGGGCTCTCGGGCGACTCGACGGATCGATCTCCGCTCTGCCGGATCCGGACCTATTCGTCCTGATGTATGTGAGGAAGGAAGCCGTCCTTTCAAGTCAGATCGAAGGCACCCAGAGCTCTCTCAACGATCTCCTGGAGGCAGAGGCCAAGATCCTCAGTCCGCGCCGACCGGCAGACGTAGGTGAAGTGATCAACTACGTCGGGGCCATGAACTACGGCCTGGATCGGTTGAAGAAGCTCCCCGTCTCCGTGCGACTGATTCGCGAGATTCATGAGAAACTGCTGGCCGGTGTACGAGGAAGGAACCGCCAACCCGGTGAGCTCCGGACAAGCCAGAACTGGATCGGCCCGAGTGGGTGCACACTCTCGGAAGCCACGTTCATCCCTCCTCCCCCGGGAGAAGTGCCTCAAGCTCTCTCAGACCTCGAGTCGTTCGTGCATGCCGAGGATCCGATGCCGCCTCTTCTAAAGATTGGCCTCGTCCATGCTCAGTTCGAAACCGTTCATCCGTTTCTGGATGGAAACGGGCGCGTGGGGAGATTGCTCATCACGTTTCTCCTCTGCGAGCGGAATATCCTTCAGACTCCTGTGTTGTACATCTCTCATTACTTCAAACGCCACCGAGGCAAGTATTACGAGATGCTGCAGGGAACGAGAGGCCAGGGTGACTGGGAATCGTGGCTGAAGTTTTTTCTAACGGCTGTGGCTGAGGTCTCACGCGAGGCGTCGGATACGGCTCGGCGCATCGTCGTGTTACGGGAACGCGATCGGCAGAAGGTCATGGATTCTTTTGGGCGCGCGGCCGGCAATGGACTCAAAGTCCTCGAGCGGCTCTATTCCTTACCGCTCGTGTCTGTTAATCAGATGGCAAAGACTGCTGGAGTGAGCTTCCCCGCCGCATCAAGACTGAAGGACAGATTCGTAGAGCAGGGGATTCTCGAGGAGCTGACAGGCCGCGCGCGAAATCGACGGTTCAGATACTCGGAGTATATCAATCTGTTTTCGGATCGGTAGTACGCAAAGACCAAGCGAGAGAGATTCATGGGAAGCGAGCAGCGGAACAGAGCTCAGACAACTCCGGTCGGCTCACGGTTCAAGGCATATCTTGAGTACAAGGATTCAGAAGTAGAGTGGCTGAGGGAGATTCCAGTGCACTGGGATGCGCTCCCGCTCAAGAGGTCCTTCTCTGTGCAGCTTGGAAAGATGTTGCAGAATGCTCCGTCTTCTATTTCTGACGTGTTGCGTCCCTATCTGAGAGCTGCCAACCTTGGGTGGGAGGGTGCCCGCCTCCAAGACGTGAGGGAAATGTGGCTCTCGCCCTCAGATGTGAGACAGTACTCGCTTCAAGCCGGGGACCTTCTAGTCAGCGAGGGGGGAGACGTTGGACGCACCGCTCTTTGGAAGGGCGAGATCGATGAGTGCTATATCCAAAACGCGATCAACCGCGTGAGAAGTCGCGGCCGCGATCTTTCCCGATTTCTTTACTACTGGCTATTCACACTCAAGCACGCGGGCTATGTCGACATGTTGTGCAGCAAAGCCACCATAAGCCACTTCACAGCGGAGAAGGTCGCGGAGGTCCCTTTCATCGCCCCGCCTCTGCCGGAGCAAGAGGCAATCGCAGCCTTCCTCGACCGCGAAACGGCCAAGATCGACGCTCTCATCGCCAAGAAGCAGCGCCTGATCGAGCTCCTCGAAGAGAAACGCCAGGCCCTCATCACGCAGGCAGTGACTAAGGGGCTGGATCCGAATGTGCCGATGAAGGATTCGGGGGTGGGGTGGCTGGGCGAGATTCCGCGACATTGGGATGTGGCCCGGACAAAACACTTGTGCCGTCTTGAGTCTGGACATACCCCAAGTCGCGACCACCCGGAGTACTGGGAGGACTGCAAGATTCCGTGGTTCACGCTGTCCGATGTGTGGCAACTTCGGGATGGATGGATAGAGCAAATCACAGATACCAAAGAGAAAGTCAGCGAGCTTGGATTGGCCCATTCCTCGGCACGTCTGTTGCCAAAGCACACAGTGATCGTGTCGAGAACAGCATCGGTCGGATTCTCGGCTGTGATGGGTTGCCCGATGGCTACCACTCAGGATTTTGCGAACTGGATCTGTGGACCCGGGATGCGACCGTTCTACCTCCTGTATGTCTTCCGGTCCATGGTCCAAGAATTCAAACGGCTCACTATGGGATCAACCCATCAGACGATCTATATGCCAGATGTAGGACGATTTGCCGCGCCAGTTCCACCCCCGCGCGAGCAGGATGACATTGTCGCACATGTTCGAAGGAAGACGAGGAGCATCAAACGCTTACAAGCGAGAATGGGGAATGCAATTGGCCATCTTCGAGAATACCGCACCGCTCTGATCTCCGCTGCAGTCACCGGCAAGATCGACGTTCGCGACGAGGTAGCCTAATGGAGATCTCGGAGAAGAACTTCGAGGAGATCATCGAATGCGCTCTGCTGGCGGGCGGGCCGGATGTATGTGAGGGGGAAGCGGGGAAGATACGAGAGCCCTCACCGGAGTGGGAGATCTTTGGCGAGTATCTGCCTGGCGGATACCGGCGGCGGAAGCATGAGGACTACAATCGCGGGCTCTGCCTCGATCCCGGCCCGGTATTCGATTTCATCTACGGGACGCAGCCCGACGAATGGCAGAAGTTCAAGGATCACTACGGTGAGGAGGCCAAGCAGCGCTTCCTGACTCGGCTCTCCAGGGAGATTAAGCGCCGCGGCACCCTGGACGTCCTTCGCAAAGGAATCAAAGACGTCGGCTGCAAGTTTCGGATGGCCTATTTCCGACCCTCGAGCGGGCTCAACGAGGAACTGGAACGGCTCTATCAAGGAAACGTCTTCACGGTCATTCGGCAGCTTCACTACAGCCAGAAGAATGAGAACAGCCTGGATCTGGGCCTCTTCCTCAATGGTATCCCCATCTTCACGGCCGAACTCAAGAATCCTTTGAACGGCCAGACATATGAAAACGCCATCCGGCAGTATTGTTTCGATCGTGATCCCAGGGAACCTCTTTTCGCCCACGGCAGGTGCCTGGCACACTTTGCCGTAGATCCCAATCAGGTCTACGTGGCAACAAGGCTCGAGAAGAAGGACACCGATTTCCTGCCCTTCAACAGAGGCAAGTTCGGCGGAGCAGGGAACCCACCCACACAGAGTGGTTTCGACACGGCATATCTCTGGGAGCAGGTCTGGGCGCGAGACAGCGTTCTGGAACTGATACAGCACTTCATCCACATGATCGATCTCGAGGATGATGAAGGTAAGAGGACCGGCGAGCGACTCCTCATCTTCCCCCGATACCACCAGCTGAGTTGCGTCAGAAGCCTGGTGGCCGATGCTCGCAAGAACGGATCGGGGCGCTGGTATCTCATTCAGCACAGCGCCGGGAGTGGGAAGAGCAACTCAATTGCCTGGTTGGCCCACCAGCTATCCGTCCTCCATGATGCCGAGGACTGGAGGGTCTTCAGCTCGATTGTCATCATCACCGACCGGCGGGTTCTGGACCGCCAGCTCCAGCGGACGGTACGACAGTTCCAACAGACGCTAGGTGTCGTCGAGAACATCGAGAAGACCTCCGTTCAACTCAAGGAGGCCCTGGAAGCGGGCAAGACCATCATTGTCTCTACGCTCCAGAAGTTCCCTGTCATCGCAGATCAAATCAGTGAGTTGCCTCAGAAGAGATTCGCTCTAATCATTGATGAAGCGCATTCCTCCCAGACGGGAGAGAGCACCAAGAGCCTCAAGAGTGTCCTGTCGGCAGTGTCCCTTGAAGAAGCCGAGGCGGAGGAGCAGAAGGAGGGTGAGGACGCTGAAGATCGAATCGTTGCGGAGATGAAGAAAAGGGGTCATCTTCCAAACGTCAGCACCTTTGCCTTCACGGCAACTCCGAAGGCCAAGACGCTCGAGCTCTTTGGGACCAAGTGGGAGGACGGGCGCTTCGAGGCGTTCAGCACATACACCATGCGCCAGGCGATCGAGGAACGCTTCATCCTGGATGTTCTTGAGAACTACACAACCTACAAGGTCTATTGGAATCTTCTGAAGAAGGTGGAGCAAGATCCGCAGTTCGACCGGACAAAGACGGCCTACCTCCTCAGGCGATTTGTGGATTTGCACGAGCACTCGATTGCCAAGAAGGTCGAGGTCATGGTCGAGCATTTCGCTGAGAAGGTGGCAAGCAGGATAGGCGGGCGGGCGAAGGCAATGATCGTGGCGCGCTCTCGACTCCACGCTGTTCGATACAAGCTGGCGTTGGACAAGTACCTGCGCGAGCAGAAATATCCCTTCGAGAGTCTAGTTGCTTTCTCCGGGACCGTCCGGGATGGCGGAGCCGACTTCACCGAGGCCGGCATGAATGGGGTCCGGGAGAAGCAGACCGCAGAGACCTTCGACCAGGACAAGTATCGATTCCTGGTTGTTGCCTACAAGTTCCAGACTGGGTTCGATCAACCACTGCTGCATACGATGTATGTCGATCAGAAGCTGGGTGGCGTCCAGGCTGTTCAGACGCTCTCACGGCTCAATCGCAAGTACCACGGGAAAGAGGAAACCTTCGTTCTCGACTTCGCCAACGAGGCCGAGGATATCCAGGAGTCATTCCAGCCGTACTACGAGAAGACGCTCCTGACGGAAGCTACGGACCCGAATCTCCTCTATACACTCCAGGGCGAGCTGCTCGACTTCCACGTCTACGACGAGGCTGATGTCAATCGCTTTGCGGATGTCTTCTTCGCGGACAAAGAGAAGAAGCCAACCCAGGATCAGCTGTACGCGGCGCTTGGACCTGCCGTTGATCGCTACAAGGAACTTGATGAGGACGCGCAGGTCGAGTTTCGAGGGAAACTCGACGACTACACGCGCCTTTATGCCTTCCTCTCACAGGTGATCACCTTCACCGACGCCGACCTGGAGAAGCTGTACGTCTTCTGCCGCTTCCTCCGACGCATCTTGCCGCCTCGAAAGGGCGATCCGCCTCCACCCATCCGAGAGCTCGTGGACATGGAATCCTTCCGGATGCGGAAGACCTTCGAGGACCGTATCAAGCTCCAACGAGGTCCGGGAGAAGTCGAATCCCAGAAACCCGGCGAGCATCGAACCATCGAAGAAGAACTCGAGATGCTCTCCCGGATTATCAAGGAGCTGAACGAGCAGTTCGGCACCGACTTCCGCGACGAGGACAAGGTCTTTATCGAACTCTTAGAAGAAAAACTCGCCGGCCAGGAGTCACTGGCAAACGCCGTACGCACCAATCCTAGAGAAAACGCCCGCTTAAGCTTCGACCACGTCGCCCAAGACGAACTGCAAGACATGGTCGACACCAACTTCAAATTCTACAAGCGGATCACAGAGGATGACGATTTCGGAAAGTTTCTGTTTGATTGGTTGTTTGAGAGGTTTGTGAAGAGGGTTGGGGGGAACTAGTGATGGTACAACGCGTTGCTTGAAATCCGCGACTTCGACCAAGCCCGGCTTGTAGCACTCTGGGGACGCGATACTGATTCCACTTTGCCACAAGGATCTTGGCAATGAAAGGCTTGCTCATCCGCGTTGGGGCTGACCTGAGTCCGGGCGGTGGGCGCTGGAATAGCCCGGCGGACGCCGAAACGGGCGAGTTTGCCTATGTGCCGATTCCGGAAGGAAGGAACCGCTGGTCCGACCTGGAGAAGCCGTACGAGCTTGTGAGCGGAGCCGTTGAGCACTTTGGACGAGTACTACCACGGCATCTGTCCAGCGCTCACATGCATCTGGATCCCGATTTCGATTATCTGACCTACGGAGATCAGGGGCAGCGCGCGGCTCAAATTCAATCCAAGCTAGGCCCCGGCGACCTCATCGTCTTCTACGCCGGCCTGGCAAACCTCCACCCTCCCCCAAAGCTCATCTACGCGATCATCGGGCTCTACGTCATCGACGAAATCGTTCCGGCTCACGAGGTGCCGAAGAGCCGCTGGCATGAGAACGCTCACACAAGGCGTCCGCTCAAGGAAGGGGCGACGGACATCGTGGTGCGGGCGCGACCGGGCGTTTCCGGTCGACTCAAGCGCTGTCTGCCGATTGGCAACTTCCGTGATCGAGCCTATCGGGTTTTCCCAGAACTTCTGAAAGAATGGGGCGGACTCAGCATTCAGGATGGCTACCTGCAGCGAAGCGCGCGGCTGCCCGAGTTCGGTGATGCCGAGAAGTTCTACAGATGGTTCAGGAAACAACGCCCGAGGCTGGTGGCGGCGAACAACCCCACGGCGAGGAAACCCAGGTACTACGTCTACAAGCTGACCGTTGACTGCGGCGCGGCGCCATGTGTTCACGTAGGAGTTCTGAGCGTCGCCATATGCAAACCCATGATTCGTTCCTCGGCTCAGGTGGGAGACTTCCTCGTGGGGTTCGCCGCGAATTCGCTGCACAAGGACAATCGCCTGATATACGTGGCCAAGGTGACGAAGAAGCTTACGGACGGGGTGTACTTCAGGGACTCCGAGTACAGAAACCGTCCCGACTGCTCCTTTGAGTGGAACGGTAGGGCGTATCAAGTGCGACCAGGGGCGAAGCACCATGCTTCCAAGGGACATCTACCCCACGACCTCGGCAAGCCGCCGGACTATCCCCGAGCGAATGTCCTCCTCAGCGACGAGTTCCGATACTTCAGCGATTCTCTCCCGGAACACTACAAGAAGCGATTCCCGGCCCTGGGGAAAGCGATAGATGATCTTGCGATCGGGCATCGGGTGAATCACAGAGGTGCGGTTCTGGATGATCTAAAGCGGCTGGTGGAGGAGACGTTTCGGAAGTACCCGAAGGCTCCGGCACGCGGCAGCCAGTCTGGTCGGAGATCAGTGTGTAGGGGGTAGTGACAGTTACTGCATGGCGGTGACCAGGAAATCGGAGACTAGACATGGGTACTGGAAAGCCAAAACGGACACAGAAGGGATTACGGCCGAACGTCTACTTCGATGTTTGTCCTGATCTCCCAGGCCTTGCGGCACACTGGGGGCTTCGGAATCTGCTTGATGAAGCGTACTGGAGGCGGAGTCACTACAAGGGTATGAAGATTCCGTACGGTCAGCTGGAATATCAGGAGTTGGACAAGGAGCTTGGTGTTCCTGCTCTTCTGAAACTGCTGTCGTCCGGGAAGGACCTCGTTGAGACGGTCATTGACCGTCTTCTCAAGATGACAGGAGCAGCTGAAGGAAAACCCACCAAGTCAGTCCGTGAGCGGTGGTTGCGTATCGAGACAACGTTGAATGCACGCCTGGCACTTGCCTGCGCATTGGCGGGCTCGCGCCACGTTGCCTCGATCTTCGCACCAGTACTCCCGTGGCGGCTTTCGGCAACCGATCTTTTCCCGTGTCGCATACGGGGGTGGCTGGAGGCGAAACGCTACGACCATGAGTTCGGCCAACCGGATCTGCTGCTGGTCAGCGATCGCCAGTTGGTGATGGTTGAGATGAAGGTTCGTGGCAACAAGGGGGCGGTCCAGAAGTACGATGCCTCTCAGTTCGTCAAGTACGCCAATCTGGCCATATACGCGCATGAGCACCTTGGCCTCGAAGATATCTGCCATGTCATTCTGACACCCCGGGGTGGCCAGTCCCCGTTCCTGCGCCCGGATCTCTGGATTCAGGAAACGGATGCCGGATCGGGTCGCATGACGATCAATCTGGACGGATTAGAAGAGGCTGTCCGGAAGACGGGGTGGTATGATCGGCTGAGTGATCCTGAGGCACGGTCGAAATATGCTGACCTGTTTCGGGGCATGCCGGTGATGCTCAAACACTACGACCAGCTTGGCCGCGCAACTCCTGGGGTACGGGAATCGCGTTCCTGGTTGCGTGCTGCACATATTCAGCTTGATAGGTTGATTGACGCCAGTGAGCCAGCCAAGAGAGGCTGACCTTTGGGTCAACAACCCGATCCTCGCTGGTATCTCATTGCCAATGGACAAGTTGGAAAACCCTGCTAACAATCTGCTATCCATTCAGGCGGACCCTGGCCTTGATTCTCAGCCAACCCCGTGCCGCCGTCCCCGTCGTCATCATCATCACTACCATCACCACGACGACCCTCGGCGCACGACGCAGTAGACGCGTCCCGTTGACGACGGCGGCGCTGTCGGCCCGCCCTCCGACCGGGCGGCGGGGGTGGCCCAAGAAAGAGCTTGCGTCGCCATGGCCGCCGTGGTACAAAACGTCGGTAGTTATGCATAAGTACCGACATTTCGTACCAAGTGAGAGTGCCATGAAACCTAATCAAGCGTCAGAACTGCTCAGAATCGCTCAGAAGGCCGGTGTGCTCAGGGCCCGGGATCTCCAGGCTCACGGCATCCCCAGAAGTGTCCTCCAACGGCTGTACGAACGGGGCATTCTCTCCCGGGTCGGGCGGGGACTGTACGTCCTGTCGGATGCGAAAATCACGGAGAACCACACGCTCGCCGAGGTCTCGAAACGCGTGCCGGGAGGAGTCGTCTGTCTTCTCTCCGCGCTCCAGTTTCATGGTCTGACCACGCAGGTCCCCTTCGAAGTCTGGCTTGCCCTCGGTATCAAGGGGAGGCGCCCCAAAGAGCCCCAAATCCCGCTCCGCGTCGTCCGCTTCTCGGAGGCTGCCCTTCGAGCGGGTGCGGAAACACATCAGATCGAAGGCGTGCCTGTCAAAGTCTACGACCCGGCCAAGACCGTCGTTGACTGCTTCAAATACCGGAACAAGGTCGGACTCGAAGTCGCGCTGGAGGCTCTCAGAGACTGTCGCCGGCAACGAAAATGTACCAACGACGAGCTGTGGAAGTACGCCAAGATCTGCCGGATGACGAATGTGATGAGGCCATATCTTGAGGCGCTGACAATAGGGATCTCATGACAAATGCGCCAGCCGTACGGCGTTGCCCTGCGGCCGCGTGCATAATTGTCCTTGACAAAAGGACGATAGTCTGCTATATTGTCCTTTAGAGAGGGACAAATGCGCGAGCTCATCCGTCAGAAAATCGTGGATTCCCAGACAGCCCTCGTACCGGAGTTCACCCGGCGTGACGTGCGGCTGCCCGGGGTGCCGGGCAAGGCAGTGGCCGTGATCGGCACGCGCCGTGCCGGCAAGACCACGTTCCTGTGGCAGGTGCTGGCGGACCGTGTGGCCCAGGGTGTAGCGCGCGAGGGGCTGCTCTACTTCAGCTTCGAGGATGAGCGCCTGGCGGGGATGACGGCCGCTGATCTGAACCTGGTCGTGGAGGAGTACTACCGCTTCAACCCGGAATGGCGCGACACGCAGCAAGCCTTATTTCTGTTGGACGAAATCCAGGTAGTGCCCGGTTGGGAAGTCTTCGCCCGCCGCATATTGGAAACCGAAAGTATCGAGCTTTTTGTGTCCGGCTCCTCTGCCAAACTGCTCTCCCGGGAAGTGGCCACCAGTATGCGCGGACGGGCGATGGAAGCGAAGGTGTTTCCATTCAGCTTCCGCGAGTATCTGCGCCATCATGGCCGGGAACCGCAGCGGTCCGCCGCGCGTCTGCCCAAAGCCTCACGCTCGGCACTGGAGAAGGACTTGCGAGACTACCTCGCAGTCGGAGGATTCCCGGAGGCCCAAGGTATCGCCCTGCACGACCGATTTGACCTGCTGCGAGGCTATGTGGACGTCATGCTTCTCCGCGACGTCATCGAACGCCATGCGGTGTCCCATCCGATAGCGCTGCGCTGGTTGGTTCGTCAGCTGCTCGGGAATCCAGCCGGGACTTTCAGCGTGAGTAAGTTCTACGGCGATCTCAAGTCCCAAGGCATCCCGGTGGCGAAGGACACGCTCCACGCGTATCTCGGGTATCTGGAGGACGCCTTCCTAATCCGCATCGTGTCTCTTGCCTCCGATTCCGAGCGGCGGCGGATGGTCAATCCGCGGAAGGTCTATCCTATTGATCCGGGACTGATCCCCGTTTTCGACCGTTCGGATCGGACGAATGTGGGTCACGTTCTGGAGACCTGCGTCTTGTTGGAACTGGAGCGACGCGGTGCGCATGTGAGCTACGTTCGCACTGCGGATGGCAACGAGGTGGATTTCCTCGCTCGCTATCCAGATCAAACACAGTCGCTGATCCAGTCATGCGCCGAACTGGACGACCCGGATACAAGGCAGCGGGAGGTGCGCGCCCTCTTGGCAGCTGCAAAGGAACACCGCCGCGCCGGCCTGCACCTGATCACGCTGACGCCGGAAGCGGCGCGGGGCTTACCGGAGCATATCGCAGTACATTCGGCCGCGCAGTGGCTGCTGGCCGATCGGGCGCCGTAGGACGGTCGGTCCGTGGAGAGAATTTTTAATCAGTGCCGCCCCCAATCCGGGGGCGGTTGTCCTCTTTCTGGGGGCGAAGGCCAAGCGGCGATCCGGGAGCGGCAAGTGAGATCGTGGGTTTTTCGGCAAGAGTGTAGGCCAAGCAGTCGACTCGTCGCAGAAGTCCTGACCCTTGGGTGGGAAAGCCAATCCTGATTGTCAATCCATGGTTCAGCAAACAGTTGCGCTTGCCAGAGGGCCACCCCTTCCCCTTTCCATCAGTCAACTGTCCAGCTCCACCCCACTGAGATCTTGACGGATATTAGACCAAACCAGCTATCGTTAAACGAATTTCCCTTAATATTGACTTTCGGGTATCATTCATGCTAATATTTAGCGTTATCGTGGTACTTGGGGCGGCGGGCGGGGCCTTCTCCATCGGCTTTACGCCACCCGGTCTACAGACGCTGTCCAGGGGGCTCCTGGAGGGCAGTGGCCCGTGCGCTCAGAGTTGTCCCCTCTCTTCCAAGGAGGTGATTCCGCAATGGCAAAACTGACATGCCTGTCTGTAGTGATTGCGCTCGTCCTCATCTTGCCTCCCGCAGACTCAGGCGCAACCGACGGGAAGACGAGCGCGTCGAGCGCGCAGTACAACTACAAACTTAAATCGTGGGTGATCGGTGCGAGCGGTTTCGGCTGGCCGGGTCCAGGTCCCGTGGCCCGCTACGGCGGTACTCTGGGCCAACCCACCCCGGTGGGCGTAAGCGACTCTGAACATCTGAAAGTGTATTGGGGCTTCTGGGGCTGGTACTGGCCCTGGATGCTCACGCCCGCTGCGGAACAGACCTTGCCCGTGGCGTTCCAGGACGAACTCCTTCAGAACTTCCCGAATCCTTTCAACCCTTCGACAACGGTTGAATACAGCGTCTCGCACGAAGACATCGTTGAGATCACCATCCTCAATATCCAAGGCAGGAAAGTGCGGACACTCGTCAACCAGAACACAGTGCCCGGAAGATATCGGGCCGTCTGGGACGGAAGAGATGACAAAGGAAACGCCGTCGCATCGGGAGTCTACCTCTGTCGTCTGCAGATCGGATCTTACGCTTCGGTCAAGAAGATGCTGATGCTCAAGTGAGGAGGTGATATCGATGAGACTCCACGTAACCGCCTGGCTCATTCTGGCTACCATGCTGATCTCCGTATCTCCCGCCACCGCGGCGGTCCCCCGCCTCATCAACTTCCAAGGGTCCCTCACGGATGCGAACGGCCATCCCCTGGACGGCGAGCACGTCGTGACCTTCAGAATCTACTACGTGCTGCAGAGCGGCACGCCCAAGTGGGAAGAGACCCAAGTCGTCAGCGCGTATGAAGGGCTCTTTCACACGCTCCTTGGGGGCACCACGGTCCTTCCGGACACGCTGTTCGAGCACGAGGATCTGTGGATGGGGCTTCAAGTGGACGGCGATCCTGAGATGATGCCCAGAATGAAACTCGCTACCGTGCCCTGGGCATTTCGAGCCGCCGTGGCGGAGACGTCAATGACGGTTACAGAGTACCCGGTGCACGATCATGACGACAGGTACTACACTGAGACGGAGCTCAACACAAATGACGGCACAGTCAACGAACCGTCGGACCCGGTGGACTGGACGAAGATCAAGAGTGTTCCTGCCGACTTTGCTGACGGGGTTGATGATCTTGGAGACGGCGACATTACGGGCGTCGCAGCTGGCGATGGCCTTGTAGGTGGGGGCGACGACGGGGATGTGACGTTAGATGTTGGCGCGGGAGACGGCGTAACAGTGTCCTCTGACCTCATCTCCCTCGACACGGGGTACGCGGACGCTCGGTACGTGAACGAGGGAGATCCCACCGGGTACCAGCTGATGGATTTCGTCACCTACACAGGCGATGGTACTGATAATAGGAGCATCCTCCATGGACTGGGAAGGACGCCTGCGCTGATATTCATCATCAAGGTGTCAGGTGGGGCTCCAGGGAACAGTCAGATCTGGTGCAGTGCCAAGGGCGGCGACAATGCTATGGAGTTCGGCGGCGATACTTGGTATACGAACAGGATTCAAGGCGCTAACGCTTCGAATTTCCAGGTCGGTTCAGACGGCCGTACGAATCAAGCCGGTAAGGAGTATCTTGCGGTGCTGCATGGCGATGACTAAGGCGTTGGACTGCGGACCTTCGGTGCTTCAACTGTGTACCTGTGGTGCCCCACGACGAGATCCTACGCGTCGGTGAAGAAAATGCTGATGGTCAAATGGGAGGTGGAATCAATGAGAACCTGTGCGACTGCCTGGCTCATCCTGGCTGCCACACTGATCTCCGTATCCCCCGCCACCGCGGCGGTCCCCCGCCTCATCAACTTCCAGGGCTCGCTCACGGATGCGAACGGCCATCCCCTGGACGGCGAGCATGTCGTGACTTTCAGAATCTACTACGTGCTCCAGGGCGGCACTCCCAAGTGGGAAGAAACCCAAGTCGTCAGCGCGTATGAAGGGCTCTTCCACACGCTCCTCGGCGGAACGTCGGCCCTTCCCGACACTCTGTTCGAGCACGAGGATCTATGGATGGGACTCCTCATCGACAGCGATCCCGAGATCGTACCCCGAATGCAACTCGCTACCGTGCCCTGGGCGTTTCGCGCAGCCGTGGCGGAATCGGCACTGGTGGCCGGCGTGCCCGACGATGGCGATTGGGTCCAGGCCGGAGACGATGTCTATCGGTTGTCCGGCAATGTTGGTATAGGAACAGGCGAGCCCGCGGTGGCTCTCGACATCGATAAATTCGGTACCCAGTTAAGATTGGGAGGTGACAACACGTACGGAGCCCGAATGGGGATCTCAACTTACTACAGCGGGTCCCAAGGCGTAATCACGCAATTCGACCTGACGCCTCCCACGGATGACACCGAAGCGATGGTCCGCTTCTTCAGGGCCACGGACACGACGGGCCCTAAGGCCGTTATTCTTCACCCAGGCGACGGATCGTCGCTCATCGACACCCAACTCGGGGTGAATGGAATGAACACCTTCTTTGCCTCGGGCAACGTTGGGATCGGTACGAAGTATCCGAGTGACAAGCTGGAGGTCGCCGGCATTGTGCATTCGACCACGGGCGGGTTCAAGTTCCCGGACGGCACGCTTCAAACGACGGCGGGACTCACCAATGACGGCGATTGGTCCGTATCCGGCAACAACATGTACTCGGCCGTGAGCGGGAATGTGGGCATCGGAGCCTCCACCCCGGCCGCCAAGCTCGAGATCAGCGCGGGAGGCGGAGGAGCGATCGGTCTTCTGTTGGGCAACAGGGACAGGCTGCGCTTCAAGAACTACAGCGGTGGCGCCGGTGGAGAGATGTTTGTTGGCGAGGAGGGCAACGATAATCTATTCATCGACAAGGAGGGGGACGGGAACATCGCCCTCCGGACGCAGAACGGTACAGTGCTTGGCATCTGGGTCAGGGAGAACGGCAAAGTCGGTATCGGAACCGAACTTCCCTCATGTAAGCTGCAGGTTGGAACCTCCGGCGATGGTTCATTCGCCCTGGCCAACGACTGGAGATTCTTCAGCTCAGCCCAGTACAAGAGCAACATTCAAGCTCTCGAAATGTCGGATTACGAAGACGTGCTCGCCAAGATCCGGGACACAGAGCTGTTCAGCTTTCAGTACGACTGGGACGAAGGAGGAGTCCAGCACATCGGCGCCCTCGCTGAGAACTCGCCGGAGGAAATCCTGTCGCCCGATGGGAAAGCGGTCAGCCTAGCGGATTACGCTGGCTTTCTTCTGGCGGCCATCAAGGCCCAGCAGCTCGAGATCAATGCTCTGAGAAACGAGCTTGAGGGGCTCAAGGCCGATCTCATGGAGTGATGCTGGGGTATTCGCGGGACGGGACCAGGCTCATGCAAGGCGAAAGGGATGTGCTCGGAGGGCATGTCTTCGAGGCCCCTGCGGATGCCAGATAGAGCGGCCCTGGCTGCCAGTTTTGCATCCAAAGCCTGACGTGTTCGAAAACGCTGCCTCTCCCCTGCCCTGGTGCTCCTGGTATTGACATTACGATGTTGACGAGGTAGTCTGGGGGACGAGAAAGAACATCAGACGAGCGACCGGCAGGAGTGCGCCGGTCGCTTTTGTTGTGTTTCAGCCCCAGTTCCGAGTCCCGATTTCCTCGGTCCCGTGTCACTTGGATACTGGGTCGATCAAGCTGCAACCGAATCGACAACCAGTCAAGGGACTCGGAAATCGCGACCGGGGGACTCGGAACTCGGGCAAGGTCAGCATCTCCGGGGGCAGAGGAACAGGACAAGAGCGACCGGCGGGACAGGGCCGGTCGCTTTTTTGTGTTTCAGCCCCAGTCCCGAGTCCCGATTTCCTCGGTCCCGTGTCACTTGGATACTGGGTCGATCAAGCTGCAACCGAATCGACAACCAGTCAAGAGACTCGGAAATCGCGATCGGGGGACTCGGAACTCGGGCAAGGTCAGCATCTCGGGGGGCAGAGGAACAGGACAGGAGCGACCGGCAGAAAAACGCCGGTCGCTTTTCGTTTTGACCGATTCCCGATTCACGATTTCCTCGGTCCCGTGTCCCTTGGATACTGGGTCGATCAAGCTGCAACCGAATCGACAACCAGCCAAGGGACTCGGAAATCGGGACCGAGGGACTCGGAACTCGGGCAAGGTCAGCATCTCGGGGGGCAGAGGAACAGGACAGGAGCGACCGGCAGAAAAACACCGGTCGCTTTTTGTTTTGACCGATTCACGATTCACGATTTGCTCGGCTTCGCCAGCTGCCAATGGCATCGCCGGACACCCAAAGGAAATCGGAAATGGCAAATCGTGAATCGTGAATAGGGTACTTGGGGTACCGGAGGTGGTGATGGGACGGAGGGAATCTCTCACGCGGATCAATGAAGTTGAGTCTAGGATTCTGGTGATTCGAGGCAAGAAGGTCATGTTGGATCGAGATCTGGCGCAGTTGTATGGGGTCACAACGAAACGGTTGAATGAGCAGGTGAAGCGAAATCGAGAGCGTTTCCCCACCGACTTCATGTTCCAGCTGACACAGGTGGAAAAGGACGAGGTGGTCGCAAATTGCGACCACCTTCTCTCCATCAAGTACGCGCCGTCGTTGCCATATGCCTTCACAGAACACGGTGCCGTAATGCTTGCCAGTGTGCTGAATTCGGCTGCTGCCGTCGAGGTCAGCGTACTGGTTGTCCGGGCGTTCGTGAGGATGCGCAGGCTCTTTGCCCAACATGAGGATCTAGCTCGGAAACTCGCCGAACTGGAGAAGAAATACGATGGACAATTCCGTGCGGTGTTCGAAGCCATCCGTCAACTGATGGCGCCCGAGCGATCAGGCCATCGAGCGATCGGTTTCGAGAGAAAAGCAAAACAAACCACGGGGGAGAACGGAGAGATATCATGAGACTGCCTGGCCCTGATCCGATGCTTCCCTTCCCGACTAGACCACTCAAGGTGCAAGGCGGCATGGTCGAGGAGTACATCATTCCCGAGGATAAGAAGGAGGAGGTCCTTCGTCAGCTCTTCATCTACAAAGACATTCCTTCTCTGGATGAAGAGATGCTCGACATTCACGAAGGCAAGAAGTTCAAAGTGCGAGAGTTCCGCGTCACTCGAGAAGGCGGGATGAATATGCTCGTGAGTCCGTATTATCCCAAGAGTGGTGGCACCGTGATCGATTGGGAATGGGAGAAATGGATGTTCGAGTGTGATGATGGGCAGGGGGAGGGGTGAGGGGCGGAGCCTCAGTCCCGAGTCCCGATTTCCCTGGTCCCGTGTCCCTTGGATACTGCGTCGAATAAGCTGCAACCCGATCGACGGGTCAACAAGGGACTCGGAAATCGGGACATTGGGACTCGTAAATCGAGTGAACGAGGATCTTCAATAGCGTGGCGGGGCGAAAGGACCTCGAGGTGAGCTTCCTATTCGAGAAATTGGATGTATATCAGAAAGCTCTCGAACTTGTGAGTCATGTCCATTTCCTAACGACGGATGCACCCCAAGGATATGCTCATCTTATCAATCAACTGAGACGGGCAGCTATCTCTATTCCTCTCAATATCGCGGAGGGCTACGGGAGGTACAATCCCAAAGAGAAAGGGCGATTCTATAGAATCGCTCGCGGGTCGTGCTATGAATGCGTCGCCGCCGTAGAGATCTGCTACCGCTGCAGGGTACTTGACGACAATGCCAGAGCCACCATCAGAGAAGAGCTGGACGCAACAGGTAGAATGCTCACCGGCCTAATCCGGTCGGGAGAGCCAACGAAGAACCGGAGCCGTGTGTAGTTGACGTGCCCAAGTCCCGCGTCCCGATTTCCTATGTCCCGAGTCCCTCGACTATCGTGTCGGTCATGCTGCAACCGGATCGACAAGCCACCCAGGGACTCGGACATCGGGACCGGGGGACCCGCAAATAGGGCGAGGCCCATGTCCTTTTCAAACATGGGCCTCGTAGCGGGGGCCTGCTATGTGACCATTCATAACGCGCTAGCCACGTGGTTGACCCGTCGGTGGGCGCTGCCGAGGCAGGGGCGGCGGATGCTCGGATAAGACCATCTCCTCGGATGGACGTGA
>Ga0180432_10001926_pt1 | contig 31916 bp, 20 predicted proteins | sample SS_ome_10_FD_132414 | JGI IMG/M metagenome (GOLD analysis project Ga0180432, IMG submission 132414) | Hypersaline lake sediment archaeal communities from the Salton Sea, California, USA - SS_1_MS_2 metaG | ecosystem: Environmental > Aquatic > Non-marine Saline and Alkaline > Hypersaline >...
CCGGCCCGGGACCACGGCGATTTGCCTTCTGTTTCGTCTGTTTCATGGTTCGTGACCGGTCCCCCGGTTCCCGTCCGTGCGGTGGGTTGCATCCATGCGGTGGCGGCAAAGCACGGCCAACACGGGTCACAGGTGACGGGTTACAGACAACTCGAAATGCCGCAGCCGTCGCCGAACCTCCGGCTTCGCCGGAGGATTCGCCTCCCACAAAGGGTTCCCTTTCCGTGCTGTGGGTTGCATCAACCCGGTGCCAACAAAGCACGGCCAACACGGCTCACAGGTGACGGCTTACAGACAATGCGAAAATCTGCAGCCCTCTTGCACTTCTGCCTTGGGTCTGGGGTGAAATGTCCCGAAAAAACCCGTGCACCCCCCCTGAGGACCTGGAATTCTGGGGTCACCCTGGGGTATTTCCATGAAGGGGAGCTACGAAAAGGAAGGGAGGACCATGACCTACGTACACCGCGAATGGCTCCTCCCGGAGAAGCGGTTGTCTCGCCTCTCCTGGAATCGATAGAATGGATTTTTACACCTTTCCATGTCCTTCTTCTGGAAACGTTTCCCGTGGTTGCCGCTTTCAAACGGCATTGTTGCTTTGGATGATCGAGGTCCGGAGTCGGAGTCCGCGTCATGAACGACAGGAAAACACCGGTTCGGGTCGTCATGGTCTTCCTGGGGGGGCTGCTGGCGGGAGGCGCGGGCGCGCTGCTCTTGACCGCCTCCGAGGATCCGATCCTCTCCTTCCGGGGCGGGAGGGAAACGGTCTCCGATGAGGTTCTTCCCCTGGAAGGGAGGGATCTCACCGCCCTTCAGGAGAAGGTGCGCGAGCTCGAGTCCCGTCTCGACGCGTCCCGCGCCCGGGTCCGCAAGCTCGAGTCGAAGCGGGGCGGAAAAGAAGAGAAACCGGATTCCGCTTCCGCGTGGGCCGACGTCATGAAGACGGGCAAGAACGGCGGCGGGAAGAAGGCGGACTGGGACGGGAAGAAGAAGGAGGACTGGAAGCCCGGACTTCCCGAGGGCATGACGAGGGCGGAACAGGACGAGTCGGTCCGCGCGCTGGTGGACGCGCACGACTGGGAGAACACGGCGGATGCGCTCCTTTCCTGGGATCGGACGAGACGGGGAGAGGGGAGCCTTTCCATCCCGGAGAAGGAGACGATCGGAACCTTCTTCGAGCTGCTCGGCGGTCTCCAGGAGCTGGGCGTCGATTTTTTCGACGCCCGCGTCGCCCGGCGCTACATCCCCGCGCGGGTGAGCGGTCTCGGCGCCGACCTGGACGCCTTCCAGTCCGACCGGATCGCGGCCTACATCGACGAGGAGGCGCAACGGGAGGCCAGCGAGCCCGCGCCGGCCGTCCCGCTTCGCTACGCCCACGAGAAGGCCCGCGACATGCGGCGGACGCTTCAGCTCGAGCAGCGGATGGCCTCGCTGCTCCGGCCCGACCAGCTCCAGGCCTACCTCGCCGGGGTCGGGGACGACCCGTACGCCTCCGGCTTCGGGTTCAAGGCCGATCGGTTGAGCTGTTCCGGCGCGACCCTCGAGCAGGCTGCGGAAGAGGTCGCGGAGGTCTGGATGCGCTTCTACGGTCTGGACGCCTCCCTGCGCTCCCGGGTCGCCCAGGAAGCGCTTCGTTTCGTGACGGAGGCCTCGGGTGCGCCGGGCCCGCTTCCCGACCCGGACCTGGATCCCTTCGCGCGGCGCCGCGCGGTTCTCGAGCGGGCCGAGCGGGCCCTGCAGCGGCAGGGCGACGCGGAACAGGCCCTGCTGGCGGCGTTGCCCCTTTCCGAGGAGAAACGCGCGGCGGCCCTCGCTTCAACCTGCCCCGTGCTGGACGTGGTGATCGAGGATGCGGACTGAACTTTCGATGTTCAATCGGCTTTATCCGCCGCTGGGCCGGGCAGGCTTCCAGCCTGCAGCACCTCAGCGCGTGCTTCGAACACGAAGTGACCCCTGCGGTTGGATCCTTTTCCAGAAACCATGAAACGATCGTCCACGGCTGAAAATCGGTACTTCGGTTCGATTTGGAGGGCGAGCCTCCTGGCGAGCCGACCGTGTTCTGGCTCGGGAGGACCCTCGCCCTCCAATGCATTCATCATTTTCATTTGACAAGATTTTTCGGAACAGATTTTCGTAGACCCGCCAGAGCTCTCACAGAGCCATTCGCCGTGCAGCGCTTGCACGGAGCGCGGGCAGCCTGCCCGCCATAGCCTTGGCGACGGCGGGTCCCGCCCGCAGCCGCGGCACCTTGAGCAGCGAAGTTCGATGAGATGGAATGCCGATCCCGGAAATCCGAATTCGCCCGAACATCCGCCCCCTCCGCTTTCGTTCCAAGGATCGGGAGGACAGGCGAAATCGAAACGAGAAAGGAGCCGCCCATGCCCATCCTGGACATCGAGATCGTGACCGCCAAGGACGAGGCGCCCGGGGACGGACTCGCTTCCAAACTGGCCGATGCAGCAGCCAAGGTCTTCGAGACGCCGGACGGCCGGACCTGGGTGCGGTTGAGAACCCTTCCGCGCGCCCGGTACGCCGAGAACGGCGGCGGCCCCCCCAAGACCGTCCTGCCCGTCTTCGTCTCCGTGCTGAAGTCCGCCCCGCCCTACGGGGATCTCCGGAAAACCGAGGCGAAAAATCTCGCCGAGGCCGTCGCCTTCGCCCTCGAGAGGCCCCAGGAAAACGTCCACGTCCTCTACGAACCCGCGACCGGCGGCCGCATCGCCTTCGGAGGCAACCTGCTGGCGTGAGTCTGCAAGTCTGCAGGAGCAGAGAGACGGGGCCGGCTCGCCGGGAGGCTCGCCCTCCAATTCCTTGATTCCTTGTATTCCTGGGCCACCCATGACCCATGACCCATGACCCTCTCCCCCGCTCATTCCCCCTTGATCACCGGCAGGACGATGCGCGAGCCGCGCTCTCCGCCGCATCCGATGCGGTTCGTCTGCTTCACCCTCTCGCACCCCTCCGCCCACGGCTTTCCCGTGCCCGGGTTCACGTCGAAGCGGGGGAAGTTGCTCGAGGTCACCGTCACCCGGATGCGGTGGCCCTTGTTGAACACGAGGCTCGTGGACCAGCAGTCCACCTCGATCTCGGTCCACGTGTCCGGCTCCAGCAACGCGGGCTCCTCGAAGGAGTCCCGGAAGCGGGCGCGCCGCATGCCCTCGGCCATGAGGTAGCTCCTGCCGTCGGGGTAGACGTCGCAAAGGCGCACCGAGAGGTCCGTGTCCACCGCCGACGAGGAGAGCCGGATCCGCGCGCGCACCCTTCCCGTGACCTCGATCGGCTCCTCGAGCGCCGTGGTGGTGAAGGTGAGGACGTCGTCGCGCGATTCGATCGGAGTCTGGTCCCGCGGCCCCTTGGGCAACACGAGGTTGCAGCCGCCGATCGTGGGGCAGGGGTCGTCGGGATCGAAGGTGTACGTGCGGGCCGATTCCTCGGAAGAGGTTTCCGTGGAGAGCGCGCCGGCCGCGCGGAAGAAATAGGAGGTCGGCTCGGCCGGAAGGGGCCAGTCCTCGGCGAACCGCCACTCGTTTCCGGGCGCCTCGGGATCGGACGCATCGCCCATGACGTAGTAAGCCACGGCGGGCTCGTCCATGATGCCGTTGTCCGCGCCGAGGAGGTGGTACTCGATCCACCGCATCGCGTCGTAGGCGGGGGGCGTCTTGGCGTCGGGGAAGCGCAGCTCGCCCACGCCGTCCCTCCGCCACCCCCCGTGGCTCCACGGCCCCATGACGAGCTTCTGCCTCCCGCGCGCCCCTTCGGCCCCCTCGTGCTGCCGCCCGACGAATGAATCGATGGTGCCCTGCGCGAAGGTGTCGAACCAGCCGCCGAAGTGCACGGCGGGCACGTTCATGACGGCGTGCTTGCGGGTGGAGTCGAATGTCCGCCAGTAGTCGTCGTAGGCCGGGTGGGCCTTCATCGCCTGGAGGCCCGCCGGGTCGAAGCCGTTGCCGGTCGTCCATTTCTCCACCTGGGACTTCCTGAGCGCCCCGCCCACGTACACGGCGTGGTGGTAGAGGCTTGCAGCAGCGACCTGGATGTACTGGGCGGTGAGGTTCCCGGGGGCGGCGCCCGCCATCAGGTTCTGGGTGATGCCGCCGGCGGACCCGCCGACCGTGCAGATCTTGCCGTTGCACCACGGCTGCTCGGCGAGCCAGGCGACGGTTTCCGCGCCGTCGCGGTACGGCTCCCACCCGCAGCCGATGAAGGGGATGTTCTCGCCCTCGGAAGCGAACCGGCCCCGGTGGTCCTGGACGGCGAAGACGAGACCCAGCCCGGTCACGTCCCGGCCCATCCCCCCCTGCCGGTTCTTGCCGTAGGGGGTGCGGGCGAGCACGACGGGAAAGGGCCCCTGGCCGTCCGGGAGGTAGAGGTCGGTGGCCAGCTTCGTCCCGTCGCTCATGCGAAGCATGACGGTGCTCTTGGAGACGGAAGGCTGCTCGGGGGTGCCGGTGAACGCGGACCATTCCTTCGCCGTGATCGTGCCGTCGGCGTCCGCGTCCGCCTTCTCCAGGAACGCTGCGACCCGGTCGGCGAGGCGGAATCCCTTCGCGTCCGCGACGAAGTGGACGAGGGCGTCCCTTTCCGTCCGGGAGAGGTCGCCGTCGGCGTCCGCGTCGAAGCGCGCGTAGACCTTCCGGAGCTGGGCGACGACGTTCGGCGGGAGGCTTTCGCCGCCGGGTTGCCCGGCGAGGACGGAGGCGAGGCCTCCGAAGAGGCCGAGCAGGAGGATGGCGGTTCTGAGCATGGGTCGTCCTTTCTCTGGCTGGAGTCCGTTGGGGGAGGCCCGGGCGTTCACGAGGTTCAGATCGACCGGGTTGCCGGTCACGATCGGCTCCTGAAATCTGGCGGCCGAAATCTGCAATCCCGATTCATGCCGCGCTCTCACCGCTTCTTCACGAACCCCGCGTCGAAATCCAGGTCGTAAAAGGTGGTCGCCGCGGAATCGTCCACGGCACGGACCACCGCGTAGACGAAGTAGAGATGGGTGTCGCCCTGCCGCGTGCAGGTGGTGGGCTCGCCGATTGCGACGCAGTTCCCCACCGCGGCGGAGACGGCCTTGGCGAGCAGCTTTTCCGGCGTCCCCCAGTTCGCGTTGTCGGCGAAGCCCGCGGCGGTGTGCGGGCCCGTATAGGAGACGTGCCAGACCTCGGGCCCGGAGAGGCGGCAAAAGTAGAGGTCCTGGCCCGTGAAGAAGGGCTGGATCTCCTCGTCGGCCGTGTTGACCTTCGACGGCAGGAGCGTCTTGGACCACGTGCCGTTCGGGAAGGTCCCCGATTCCTGGACGTAGACGGCGATCTCGCCCCGGTCCCCGCCCGTGTCGTACTCGTCGTCGGTGAACAGGATGGCCGTGCCCCCCGACTCGAAGTATCCCACGTTCCCTTGCGTGCCGTAGATGCCGTCGGTGCCCGTGTCGCCGAGGGCGACGGGGACCGCGGAGAAGGGCGTGTCCTTCCGCGGGGGTGTCCCGGGCGTGCCCGTGGCCTTGAACGTCCCCAGGATGTTGTCCTGTCCCAGCACGATGTCCGCCGTGTAGAGATCGATGCCGCTCGCCACGTCGTCGGCGCCTCCGAACCCGTCGCCGTTCACGTCCACCGGCTGCTCGTCGAGATCGGACGGCATGTCGAGGCTGAAGACCAGGCGGGCGGTGCCGTCGCCCTCCATGCGGATGCCGAGCCCGTAGGGGCTGACGATGGCGTCGTTCTCGTCGTCGAAGGCCACGTAGAAGGGTTCGGCGAAGCTCCCGTCGGCCTGCCGCTTGAAGCCGTAGAACATCGTGCTCATGCCCCAGTTCGGGGCCTGGTTCACGCCCACGCCCCAGGCGTTGGAGTTGTGCAGGAACTGGTCGCCCGAGAAGCGGCCGTCGAAGAAGCCGGGACGCTCGGGCGCCGTGTAGGAGCCGATCAGCTCGTCCATCCAGGGATGGTGGAACTCGGTGGGGACCAGCCGGTTGCCGCCCGCGCCGCCGTCCGCGCGCGGCGTGAGGAACACGATGAGGCCGCTCCAGCGGAAGGGCCCCGTCTGAACGAAGACGTACTCGCCGTCCGGGCTGACGGTCACGCCGTCCTCGTAGCCCTCGGTATTCACCAGCCCCGGGACCTTCATGGGCTGGCCCCAGTCCGCGTGCACGTCCCAAAGGACCAGCGCCGTCCGCGTCACCTCGGTCTCGCCCGCCGACACGGTGACGGGGTGCTCGCCGGTGCCCGCGGGAGCGACCTGGAAGGTGTAGATGCCCCCGCCGTGGTCGGTGACGGCCGAGGCCGAGCCCCGGGGGACGGTGACGTCGAGGGCCTGGCCGGGCAGGGGATCCCCGCCCCGGGTCAGGGACGCGGTGACGGTGAAGGGGTCGGGGCCGGGCTGATCGTTGCGGGCGAAGGCGAGGGTGATCACGATCTCGTCCTCCCCGGCGGGATCGGACGGCACGGGGTCGTCCCCCTCGGAGGGGGGGCAGGCGGACAGGAGGAGAAGAAGGAGTGCGAGACCGCGGGCTCTCGGATGCATCGGACGTCCTCCCGGAAAAAGGTCGCGTCCATTGTCGAATAAACGCGCTTGTTTTCCAAATCCGGGTTTTCCGTCGGCATCAACTTGATTCCTTCGCGCCTTCCTGCCTTGGTGCCTTCGTGTTGAAGATCCTGTCGTTGCGGCCCTGCGGCTTTATAATCACAGTTTCTTTCTGAGGCGAAACGGACATGGTGGACATCCAGACCTTGGACCGGAAGATGTGCGGGGACATCTGGACGAGCGATGCCATGGACGATCTGCTCCGCGAGATCGCGTCCTTCGGCCACCGCTTCACCGGCTCGCCCGGCGAGCGCAAGGCCCGCAAGGCCGTCGTCACCAGGCTGAAGCGCTGGGGGCTTGCCACGCGCGTCCAGCGGTTCAAGGCGGACACCTGGGAGCGCGGAAATTCCCGGCTGACGATCCCCGGGCGGAAGCTGGAGATCCCCTGCCTCGCGATGGTCTTCTCCGCCTCCACCGGCGGGAAGTCGCGGTCCTTCGATCTCGTGGACCTGTACGAGGGGACGCCGGGCGACTTCGAGCGGAACCGCCGCAACCTCCGGGGCAAGGCCGTGCTCTTCTCCCGGAAGGAGTACCAGGAACACGGCCGCCCGGACAAGGGCTGGTCGCGGTACCGCGCGGCGCTGGAGGCCGGGGCCTCGGCGATCGTGGTGGGCACCTACGCCTCGCCCGGGGTGATCTCCGTCTTGAGCCTGAGCTTCAAGGGCTCGAAACCGGGGCTTTTGCCGGCCGTCTCCGTGAGCGGCGAATCGGTGGCAGCGCTTCGCCGGGCCATGAAAAACGGTTCCGTCCGCGTGAACCTCTCGGTCTCCTGCGAGACCGTCTCGCGCTTCACGGGCAACGTCGTCGCCGAGCTGCCGGGGAAGCGGAAGACGGGCGCGGTGATGCTGGGCGCCCATCTCGACAGCTTCTGTCTCTCGCCGGGGGCGGACGACAACGGCTCCGGCGTGGCGGTGGTCTGCGAGGTCGCGCGGCTGTTCGCGACGCACAAGGTCAAACCGGAGCGCCCGGTGCGCTTCGTCTTCTTCACGGGCGAGGAGCTGGGAAGGCTCGGCTCGAAGAAGTACGCGGGTTCCCTCGCGCCGGGGGAAGCGGGGATCTTCTTCAACTTCGACCTGCCGGCCAACGGCGGCTTCCCGGCCCTGGTCACCATGACGGGCAGGAGCGATCCCGAGTTCTGGTTCCGGCTGCAGGAGGAGATGCACTACCGCTTTCCGGTGCGGGAGATCGTCGCCACGGCGTCGGATCACTACTCCTTCTACCGCCGGGGGATCCCCTGCCTCTGGGAGATCTCGAGAAATGCCGGTTCGCGAAGCCCGCGGGCGCTGCACCACACGGCGCTGGACACGCTGGAGTACGTGAACGCCAACGAGATGAAGGAGGCCGCCGTCATGGCGGCCAAGATCGTCCTGCGCCTGGCCTGCAAGAAGATGTTCCCCTTCGAGGCCTTCGAACCGCTTCCCGACGAGAAGGTGCCGCACTGGAGCTGAGATTCATCGTTTCGTGCCATTGTCGATTTGGGAAAAACGCGAATCGATGACCTCCCTACCCTCCCGCGTCAGCGGCGGCCGCCGAGACCCTCGAGCAGCGCGCCGAGCTCCTCCGCGTCCAGGTAGCCGTCGCCGCTCGCGTCCACCCGGTCGAAGAAGTTCTGGATCCGCCGCGGGGCCTCCTCGGGCGAGAGCTTGCCGTCCCCGTCGGCGTCGAAGCGGTCGAGGATCTTCCGCACCCGCGGGTCTGCCTCCTCCGCCTCGCCTCCCCTCCTCGTCCGGGACGGGTCGGGGCGTTCCATCTCGCCGAGAGGCAGCTCGTCCCGGTCGTGGCGGCGCAGAAACGCCCAGGCGAGGTCGACCCCGTGCACGTCCCGGCACGCGGGGCCGATCATGCGCTGAACGAGGGGACTGAATTCGGGGGGCGTGGGGTCGGGGATGCAGTGTCCCCCGCCGTGCACCGTATAGCGCACGACGGCGGGCGGTGCGCCGGGCTCGACGGCCCAGGACCGTGAGGTGACCCGGCAGGCGTCGTCGGGGGCGTCGTCGGCGAGTTCGCGGGAGACGGGTTCGGCGTCCGCGACGCCGTTGACGGCGAGCCAGTAGTCCACGGTGTCGTCCACGGAGCGGGTGGGCGCGCCGTTGCGCGAGACCACGCCGCCCTGCCAGCGCACGAGCGGGTCGTCGGTGCCGTTCATCAGCATGACGGGCGTGCCCCGCGGGGGCGTGGGGACCTCGTCCTCGGGCAGCGCCGCGATGAACGCGGCGCCGGCCGCGAAGCGCTCGGGGCACTCGACCAAAAGGCGCAGGGCCATCATCCCGCCGTTGGAGGAGCCCGTCGCGTACACGCGGGACGGGTCGATGCCGTGGCGCGCGGCGGCCCAGTCCAGCACGGCCTTCACGAACTCCACGTCGTCCTGCTGCGAGAGGCGGCCTTCGGGGTCGGGCCGCAGGTCGTTCCACGTCTGCCGGTCGCCGAAGGCGTCGTCCTCGCGCTCGCTGTAGCCGTTGGGGACGAGCAGGAGGAAGCCGTCCCGCTCGGCGAGCTCGCGCCAGCGGCGGGTCGTGGCCTTCTCGCCGAGGACCTTGCGCATGCTCTGCGATCCCCCGTGCAGCAGCACCACGGCGGGCGCGCCCTTCCGGTAGCGGGCCGGGCGGATGACGCGGAACACGCGGTTCGCGCCGCCGGCCTCGATGCGGTGCTCCTCGTCGAGCGTGATCCTCCCCTCGCCGGGGGCGGAAGCGGCGCCCGCCTCGAAGGGCACCGGCGTGAGCACGCGCTCGGCGACGTTCAGGTCCAGGTAGCGGTCGGCCTCGACCGCGCGGAGCGTGAAGGCCTTCCCTCCCGGTGGGAAGACCCGGACGTCCGCCGTTTCGTTCTCGCCCAGGCCGAAGTGGGCTTCGAGCGGGCTGGCCGACTTGTAGGCGTGTTCGGCGTAGATGCCGCGGGTGCCGAGGCGGACGCCGGTGCCGGGGCGGAAGATCTCGACGCGCGTCCCCAGCAGCGCGGCGTGGGAGACGCCGCTGAAGCGAAGGCGCAGCCAGTGGTTCGAGCCGCCGACGGCGCCGGTGTTGTGGTACACCTTGTCCTCGTAGCGGTGGCCGGGATTGCCCTCGGGGGCGGTGTTGTCCGGGTCGCCGGAGACGAACAGGTCCACGAGCCCGTCGTTGTCGAAGTCCACCGCCTCGCCCGCGATGCCGGTGCTGTCGAGGCCCGAGAAGGTCGTGGGCATGGGCGCGAAGGTGCCGTCGCCGCGGTTCCGGTAGAGGATCGCGCGTACCTCGAGCAACTTGGCCTCGCGCCGGTCGAGCACGACGAAGTCGAGATGGGTGTCGTTGTCGAAGTCGGCGAAGACGACGTCGCCGTGGTAGGGCCTCAGGTCGAGGGGCGCCCTGTCGGGAAGCCCGGGCTGGGACTTGTTCATGCGCCCGAGGGGCAGGGGGCGGTCGAGCCGGGGGGTGATCTCGCCATCGAAGAAGCGGTACCATTCGCGGTACGTGTGGTTGAGCGACGACAGCCCGGCCTTCCGGGTGGCCTCGGTGAAGCGGAAGCCGCCCTGGTTGGTCCAGAACCGTCCGGCGACGTCCTCGGTCTTGGGCGTGAAGAGGGCGTCGGTGCCGTCCACGGCCACGGCGTCGAAAAGCGCGTCGTTGTTCACGTCCGCGAAGAACAGGTACGCCAGTCCCGGGGCGGCCGCCTCCCCGGCGGGGACGTAGATCCCTTGTTCGTCGTCGTAGCGCAGGCGGGCCTCGGCGGCCAGGCCGTTGCCGACGGACTTCTCGAAGCGGAACGCGCCGGTCTCGACGAGCAGGTTGCGCCACGTGAACACGCCTTGGCGGTACGTGGCCGGCGAGAGCGGGAGCCGCCGCGCGTCGTAGCCGATGTTGATCAGCACGTGCGCGGACTGGAACAGGTCGAGGTCGCCGTCGTTGTCGATGTCGCGGAGCGTCACCTTGGGGCCGGCCTTGTCGCGGGCGGGATCGCGGTGGAAGCCGCCGAAATCGGGCACGAGGTCGGTGCCGCCGATGTCGTGGTAGCGGCCGGACGTGAAGGCGCCGTCGCCGGGCTCGTAGACCAGGAGAGCGGCCTTCGGGATGCCCTCGAAGGCGCTGGTGGTGTTGTCGGCGCCCACGGCGATGTCGATGTAGCCGTCGCGGTTCACGTCGCCGAGGCTTGCCTGTCGGTTGTAGGCGCGTTCGTTGCGCACGCCGAGCTCGCGCGAGACGTCCCGGAACGTGTGGAAGGCGCCGTCGGCCAGGAACAGGCTGTTGCCGACCGGCGTGCGGCCTTCGCGCACCTTGTCGTGCACGCCGGGGAACTGGCGCGAGACGAAGAAATCGAGCAGGCCGTCGTCGTTGAAATCGGCGACGACGGGAATCTGGCTGCCCCGCCAGCCCTGGCCGAAATCCTCCGGCGTGGCGGGCGAGCCCTTCAGCGTGATCTTGCAGGGGCGCAGGACGAAGCCGCCGTCGTTGAGCAGCAGGCGCAAGGTGTCCCGGGGCTGCTGGCGGCCCTTCAGCTCCTCCGCGAGCACGAAGGGCGGCGTGGTCACGGTGAGGACATCGAGATATCCGTTGCCGTCGAAGTCTGCGAACGCGACGCCGTTCGTGCCCTCCCGGAAATCGGTCAGGCCGGAAACCCTCACGGATTCGAACACCTGCCCCGCGCCCGCGGCGTCCTCGGTCGCGTCACAGGGCGGCATGGCCTTCGGCGCGGGCGCGGCGGACCGGCGCGCGGACGCGCCACCGCCCTCTTCGCCAAGCGCGAGCGGCGCGGCGCCGAAGGCCAGCGCCGCCAGGGCGGCGAGAAAGACGATCGACGCGCGAGCCCAGGACACGATTTCGCGGTGCACCTTGTTGCGGGCCATACGGGTCTCCCTTCCGAAATCAAAAACCTTCGCGCTCCCGATCTCCCCCGGGGCGCGCTTCCGGTCCCGGGCTCGCTCCTGCGTTCCTGTTCCGGATGCCTCGTCAGCGGCGGCCGCGGCCGCCCAGACGTTCGAGCAGCGCGCCGAGTTCCGCCGCGTCCAGGTAGCCGTCGCCGCTCGCGTCCACCCGGTCGAAGAAGTTCTGGATCCGCCGCGGGGCCTCCTCGGGCGAGAGCCTGCCGTCCCCGTCCTTGTCGAGGTAGCGGATCAGCTTCTCCGCCCTGGCCTTGGCCTCGTTCCCCTCCTCGTCCCCTTCCGCCGTCGCCTCCTCGGGCGCCTCGCCGCTGAACAAGAGCTGCAGGAACACTGCCTCGGAGAACGTCGGGCGGCTCTCTCCCCGAAGCGTCTCCATGATGCCGGACGCCTGGCGGACCGCGACGAGCCGGCGCTCGCGGCTCACGTAGAGGTGCTGCTTTCCCGCGCCCATGGCCATGACCATGTCCTTGGGGATGCAGTCGATCGGCCACAGGTCGTCGACGCCTGCGCGCAGCTGGGGGATGCGCCTGCGGATCTCCTGCGGGCACGCCCGGTTCAGCCACCAGGTCAGCCCGTAGCAGGGATTGGCCTTCGAGCCCTCGAAACACGCGTCGAGGAGCTCCTTCTCGAGAATCCGCTCGCCCTTCCAGGTCCCGCCGAGGCGCACGAATTCCCCGAACTTCGCCCAGTTCCGGGCGGTGAGGCGGGCCCCGGAGGGGAGGGTGGGGTTGCCGTCGGCGTCCTTGCGCCAGGCGCCGACCTCGAGGCCGATGGGCTCGAAAAGGCGGCGTTTCAAGTAGTCGATCGGGCTTTCCTTCCTGCCGGCGAGCTTGCGGCGCATGAGCTCCCCGAAGATCTGGAAGGGCACGCCGCCGTACTTGAAGGCCTCGCCCGGCTCGGTCTCGAAGGGAATCTTCAGGGCCTCGGCGTAGGTGGGGAGCTTTCCCCTCTCGCCGCCGGTCTTCACGCCGCTGGTGAGGTGCAGGAGCTGGCGCACGGTCACCTTCGACTTGCGCGGGTCCGCCTTCCACTCGCCCAGGGTCTCGCAGACGAGCTCGTCGAGATCCAAGAGGCCGTCCTGGACGGCAGCAGCAGCGAGGACGCCGGCGAAGCTCTTGGTGCCGCTGGCGAGCTCCTGGGCCCGGTCCTTCGCGCCGCCGTTGGGGTAGTCCTCGAAGACGATTTCTCCGTCGATCATGACGACCATGGAGATGCCGCGGTGCTTCGCGCTGTATGCAGCGGCCTTGCGGCATCTCTCCTGCGTGACGGCCTCGCCGGCAGGCGCCGCGTCCCCGGCGAGGAGGGTGCCGGTCCCAAAGAGGCCCAGGGCCAGGCAGGCCGCGAGGGCCCTACGGAAGATCGTCTTGTCCCGGATCATGTCGCCTCCTGTTTCTCAAGGATTGCATGTAGACTATGGGTACCTTCTAGGAGCGAAGACATGGAATGGAAAAAACGAATCTCTGTTGATCCCGCCATTTGCCACGGCAAGGCCTGCATCAAAGGCACGAGAGTGCTGAGGAAACCCGGATTCGGATCCGTGGACCGGAATAGTTTGGTTTTGGATCTCGTCGTTTTCTCGTGATTTCCAGGTTTTCATTCTTTTCATCCCCCTCCTTTTCCCACCAGCAGAATGCGCAGGAACTCCGCATCCGAAAACGTGTCCCGATCGCGGTTGGACTGCCGCAGAACCACCGTCTTCGCCGACGGGATCATGTACATCCGGTTCTTGCCCGCCCCGAGCGCGCCGAAGAGATCGGGATATCCCTCCGGGTGGATCCACCCCCCGGGCGAGCCGTCCGGCGCCCTCTGCGACGGCAGGACCCCGTGGCCGCCGGGGCGGTTGAGCCACAGCGCCAGCCCGTGGCCCGGGTTGGCTTCCGTCGGTTCGACCAGCGCACGCAGGAGATCCTCGCGCACGATCCGCCTGCCCTCCCAAACGCCGCCCTGGACCAGCCATTGCCCGTACTTCATCCAGTCCCGGGCGGTCAGGTGGGCGCCGTTGGGGATGTGCGGGTTGCCCGAGGCGTCGTGCACCCACGCCCCGATCTCCACGCCGATCGGGTCGAGGATGCGCCGTTTCAGGTAGTCGAGCGGCGTCTCGTCCCGCTCCGCGAGATTGCGCTTCATGATCTCGCCAAGCACGTAGTAGCAGCTCGGGCCGTACTGGAAAACCGTGCCGGGCGGGCGCGCCGCCCGAACCCCGACGGCGTGCCGGAACAAATCCGAAGCGAGCGTCGGGCGGTCGTGGCCCTGGAGGCGGACCACGTCCTGGACGAGCCCCGCGTTGAGGCCGAGCAGGTGGCGGAGGGTGATCCGGCTCTTGCGCGGGTCGTCGCTCCATTCCGGGAGGGTCTTCGCGGCCGGCTCGTCGAACGATTCGATCAGCCCGTCCTCGATCATCGCCGCGATCGCCGTGCCCCAGAAACCCTTGGTCGCGCTGTGCAGGTGGACGGCCGTGCCGGGCGCGTGGCCGGAGGCGTACCGCTCGAACACGATCTCGCCGTCCACCGCGACCAGCACGGCCACGCCGCCGCAGGACTCGGAATAGGCCGCCGCGGCATCGAAGTCCATGGCGGGCGGCGATCCCGGCGGCGTTTCCTCCCTCGATCCCTCTCCCTCGCGGTGTTTCGCGGTGATGCGGGCGCTTCCACCCTTCGATCCCGAAAGCAATGCCTCCTGGAGGTGCGCGAAGGCGTCTTCATCCTCCTTCAGGTACGCATCCCAGAACGCGAGGGTGGCGAGCCGGACCACCTCCTCGACCGGGGCGGGCCAGATCCCTCCCTCCCCCAACGTCCCGCGCGCGCCGCGGGTGGGCCCCAGGTCCTGGACCCAGGCGAGGTACTTGTCCCCGGGCGGGCTGAACCGGAAGGGCTCGGTGCGCCACTGCGGGGGATTCTGCGTCCGCGCGCTCAGATCCCGCGAGCCCGTGAGGACCATCAGGGGTCTCTTCATGCCGGCCCACGTCTCCTCCGTGAGCCCCTGCCCGCGGCCGACCGGCGAAATCATCAGCGCCGCCTTCACGCGCGCGTCCGCGTAGTCCCGCCCCGCCGCGCCCGGGAAGGGGCGCATGCCGGTGAGAAGGCCGCCGGCGAGCGAGCCGACGTAGTGGCCGCCGGCGCCGATCCGTCCCCGGTCGAGCCGTCCCTCGAGCGCCGGGTTCGCTTCCTCGATCGCGTCGAGGCGGTCGAGGGCGAGCCGCGCGTCCAGCGGCCGGCTCTCCCAGTTCGACACGGCGTTCGCCCGTTCCTGCCCCTCGCCGGCGTCGGGCGAATCGGCGTGGTCGGGCAGGAGGACGACGTAGCCGTGCCCGGCCCAGAAGGAGGCCAGCCCGTCGTACTGCTTCGCGCTCGCGCCCGCGGCGAGACAGTGCACGATCACGGGGAACGGCCCCTCCCCGCGGGGAAACCAGACGCGACAGGGGATCGCCACGTTGCGCGACTCGTCGCGCAGGAGGACACGCTCCACGCAGCCGGTCTCGAAGGGCCCCGCGTCCGCTTCCCGCGAAGGCGCAGGCGGGGGATCCCCTTGCGCCCCTCCGCTCTCCCCCTCCTCGCCGCTCCGCCCCGCGCCGGAAGCGCCGCGCCGGCCCTGCAGCTTGGAAAGGCCTCGGGCGAGCTCCTCCTCGTCGAGGCGCCCGTCGCGGTCCGCGTCGAGCCGGTCGAAGGCGCGGACCAGCCGTTGCGGCATTTCCCGGCGCGACAGGCTTCCGTCGCGGTCGCGGTCGAGGAAGCGCATCATCCGCTCGGCGCGTCGCCGGATTTCCTCGTCGACCTCGTCTTCTTCCTCTTCGCCCTCGTTTCCGGCGGAGGCGTCGGGGCCGACGTCCTCTTCCGTGTGCTTGTGTTCCTGGCGGCATTCCCCGGCCGTCTCCTTCTCGAGCCTCTCGTTCTCCAGCCACGCCCGGGCTTCCTCCATCCCCCGGAGATACGCGTCGAGGAAGGCGGTGGTGGCCTGGGCGATCCAGCCGTGGTGGCGGGGGTCGCGCTCGCCGGCGGGGTAGTAGGGGACCGAGTCGGTGAAGGCGTTGTGCTCGGCGCCCTCGATCTCCACGAGAAACTTGTCGCCCGGGGGCATGCCGTCGTAGGGCTTGCGGACGACGCCGGGATTCGCGCGCGCCTCGGGGATCCAGTTGAAGTCCTCGAGGCCCGTCATGACCAGCACGGGTCCCTCGACCGTACTCCAGGAATCCTCGTGGAGGCTCTCCTGCCGGGCCCGGGCCCGCGTGCTTCCGACCTGCGGGCTCAGGGCGACGGTGGCCCGGATCCGCTCGTCGCGGTATGTTTTCAGGTTCCCCTGCGGGTCCCTGGACGTCAGGCCGGCCAGCGCGAAGACGGTGGTGGAACCCGCGCACTGCCCCGCCGCGGCGATTCTCTCCGTGTCGATGCGGCCGCGGAGAAGCGGATGGGCCAGCTCGGGCGAGAGGAGCCGGTCGATCACGAACCGCATGTCCGCCGGCCTCACGGCGAAGTCGGCCCTGCCCAGCGCCTTCATGCCGCCTTCCCTAACGGCCTCGGCGTCGTTGCCCTTGTGCGTGACGAACACGACGGCGTAGCCGTTCCGCGCCCAGGGGCGCCCCAGGTAGCCGTAGGCTTTCCGCGATTCCCCGCCGCCGTGGGAGAACACGACCACGGGAAAGGGTCCGTCGCCGTGCTTCGGGTCCGGGGCGTAGATGCGGACCGGCACCGCGCGGTCGCGCCGCCCGTCGGTCCAGACGGCGTCCTCGAAGACGGCGGTGAGCGTGCCGGGTCCGGGCGCGTAGCGGCCCTCCCGTGCGGCTTCCGCTTCCCCGGACGTGATCTTCGCCTCGCCCTCGCTACGCTGCTCGAGCGTCTTCGCGTCGAGGAAGGCGCGGGCCGTCTCGCTCTTCAGGAGGTAGGCGTCCCAGAAAGCAGTGGTGGCGGTCTTGACGTAGAGGACGTGGTCGGGATCGGGCGGCCCGGCGTTGCGGAATTCGCCCTCGCCGACGACGCCGCCGAAGCCGTGGCGGGCCCCCTCGATGAAGACCAGGTACTTGTCCTCCGGCGGCGCGTGGCGGAAGGGGTCCAGCCGCCACGTGTAGGGCTGTCCTTTCCGGCCGGGATCCTTCGACCCGGTCACGGTCATGGCCGGCCGGGTGAGCGGTTTCCAGGAATCCTCGTCGAGCATCGCGCCCTTGCCCTGGGGCGAGAGGAGAAGGAAGGCCAGCGGGCGGGGGTCGGCGTGGCTCTTGCGCGCGCGGGTAAAGGGGTCCACCGTGGTCACGCCGCCGACCAGCTGGGCGGTGTGCGCGCCGAAGGAGTGGCCGCCCACGCCGAGGACCTCCCGGTCCATCTTTCCCTCGAGGCCCTCGATCTTCCCTTCGATCTCGTCGAGCGAGTCGAAGAGGAAGGAGACGTCCTTCGGCCGCGAGGCCCAGTCGCGGAAGACCTCGCGTTCGCCCTTCTCGCCGAAGGCGCGCGAGTCGGAGTGGTTCGCCTGGATGCAGACGTAGCCGTGGCCGGCCCAGTGCTTCACGATCGGCCCGTACATGTCCTTGGTGCCGGTGGCGCCGTGGCACCAGACGATGACGGGAAAGGGGCCCGGCGCCTCGGGCCAGGTCACGCGAATCTGGAGATCCTTGCCCCGTGTCCGGTCGGCCAGGACGATCGAGCCGTCGGAAGCAACCGGATGGGGCCCGGCTTCGGCCTTGTAGAGCCAGGCGTCCGCGCCGGCCGCGTCGCGCGTGGTCGCGGGCGCGACCAGGACCAGGACGAGGGCGGCGGGCAGGAGGGCGCGGTAGGCGCCGTCTTTCCGGCCGGAAGTGCGCCGGGTTCTGCTTTTCATTTCGGGATCCTCTCTGGGTCGTAAGGGGCGGCGGGAAGACCGCGGTTCGCCCCCCCTGCTTCGATTCATCGATCCTCCTGCGCATGCAGGAAGGCGACCAAGACGCTGATCGAGACTGCTGCCGGCGCGCGCATGGATCCTTGAACCCGAAGGGGGCAGGGAGGTTTCGCGGAAAACTTGTTCGCCACCGGGCCGGGACCCGCTCGGAAGCCCGGCCATTGCCGAATGGCCCCATGGGACCATGGGACAATTTGACAATTGTCAAAGTGTCTAGCAGCCGGCCCGAGAATCCGTTGGGATTCGGGTTCTTCCCTCCCGCTACCCGGGATCGGGGAAGTTCGCGGCCTCGTCCGGCAGGGGCTCGAAGAGGTCGAACGGAAGGCGCTCGGCGTCCGCGAGCGCATGCGTCAGGCGCGCCGAGAGCACGATGGAACGCTGTAGCGCGTCGACGTCCACGCGGTCGATCGTGTCGAGGGGAGTGTGGATGAAGGTCCCCGGGTTCTCCCGCTCGTCGGCCGGGACCGCGCGCGGCATGACGCAGGGGACGGAGGCGCGGTAGAAGGAGTAGTGGTCCGAGCTGCGCCGCATGTTCCGGGCGAAGGCGAGATCCTCCCCGAAGCGCGACCGGAGGTCCTCGAACCAGGCGGCGTCGAAGGTCCCCGACATCACGTGGATCAGGGGTTTCCCGCCGTGAGGCACGTCGAAGTTCACGTAGACGCCGGCGGGGTGCGTCCGGGGAAGCCTCGAGTCCACGTACGCCTTGGAGCCGCGCCGGCCGTCCTCCTCGCCGGTGAAGAAGAGGAACCGCACCCCGCGACGGGACGGCGGCAGGGACGCGAGCGCCTGCGCGATCATGCAGGCGGCCGCGACGCCGGAGCCGTTGTCGGTGGCGCCGGTGGCGATCGAGAACGTGTCGAGATGCGCCCCGACCAGGACGTGGGGGAGATCGGTCGCGCCGGGGAGCGTGAACTCGAGGTTGGCCGACCGCGATTCCCGGACCTCGCCCTCGACGCGCAGCTCGACGCGCGGCGCCTCCCCTTCGTCGAAGGCCTCCTCGATCCGCTTCCCCGCGGAAGCCCGAATCTTGACCCGGGGGCAGGCGCTTTCCTCGCTTCCCTCCCGCATGTAGGCGGCGCGGATCGCGTCGAACGCCTCCGCGCACGGTTCGATCCAGGCCGCCGCGCCCGCTCGGGCCGCCGCAAGGAATCCCTCGCTTCCCGGCTTCGAGGGGAAGGCCGCGCAACCTCGCAGGGAGTCGGAAACCGCCTCGACCGCGGCCCCGGACCCGTCCCCGACTGCGACGAGGGGAAGGTCCACCGTGTTTCTGGTGGCGGGGCATCGCTCGACGGCAAGGGCCTGGAGCGTTTCGCGACGATTCCCCGTGACGAGCGTGCATGCGGTCGCGCCGCGTTCGTAGAGGGGGACCGGAAACGCCTGCACGAAGGGGTCGAGACCCAGCCCGCGGAAGAAATCGGCGAGGAACGACCGGGCGCGCTCCTCCTGCGCCGTCCCCATGAGCCGCGGGCCGAGGGCGCATAGGTTTTCGAGGAACGCGCGCGTCCTCGAGCGATCGGGAATCGCCTCTGCCGTGGTGTCGGTCATTCCTTCGAATCCAGGCCGTCCGGATGCTCTTCGTCCCCCTCCCCGAACACGGCGCGGTAGAAGCCCCAGTTGGCGTTGCCCATGGCGTCGAGGAGCGCCGCCGGGTCGTGGGGGATGCCGGGCACTTCCACGTAATCGTGACCGATCCTAAGCTCCGCGAGGCGATCGTGGAAGTCCCGGTTGGCGGGAAGCGTCTCGTCCTTCGCCCCGACCACCTGGCGGATCGTCATGCCCTCGCGCAGGGCGTCGGCGTTCTTCTCCGCCAGGTGCCACGGGCTCTGGGCGTAGAAGTAGTCCTGATCGCTTCCGTACACGGCCGCGAAGGTCCTCTCGCGGTTGCGGGGGCCCACCCGCGGCGTGTAGGAGAGGTCCTTCTGCAAGGGCCCGCCTCCGAGGATCGAGACGGCGCGGAACCGTTCCGGGAACTTGAATCCGATCCGCGCGGCGCCGTACCCGCCCATGGAAAAGCCCTCGATCATGCGGCCCTCCCTCCTTGCGACGGTGCGGAAGTTCGCCTCCACGTCCGGGATCAGATCCTGCATCAGCAGGGTCTCGACCTTCGTCCTCCCGTCCTTGGAATCGCACCACAGGCCGTGGGGGAGGCCGTTGGGAAAGACGACGAGCATCGACGGGGCACGGCCCTCGCGCATCGCGTCGCCGAACCGCTCCGTCAGCGGCCGGATGCCCGCCCCGCCGCCGCCGGAGCCGTGGAGCCAGTAGAGGACCGGAAAGCGGCGCGTATCGTCCTCCCCGTAGCCCGGCGGCGTGAAGACGTGGTAGCTGACCTCGGCGCCGGCCGCCTCGGATCGAAACGTGCGGTAGTGCAGTCCCTCCGCGCGGACCGCCGGCGTGACCCACGCCGGCGGGCGGGACAGCGCCGGCGCGTCTTCCGGGAGGGCGTGCTTCTCGAAGAACGCCCAGACGAGGTCGGTCGCGGAAAGCCGGGCCGTGTTCCGCCCGGCGAGGTAGGCCGGCAGGGCGGAGCGGCCGCCCGGCCAGTGGTGGCCGTGGCCCTCGAAGGTGTAGAGGACCACGGCGGTTTCCTCGCCCTCGCGCCCCCAGGCGAGCCCCTTGGCGCCGTCGCGGTCGCAGATCGTGCGCGGCTCCCCGGGAACGACGGCCCGTTCGACCCACCGCTCGATCATCTCCCGGGTCGGGGGCTTGACGCCGTAAGATTTGCGGCCGAGGCGGATCTCGCCGCCCTGCATCGGGTTCAGGGGATCGTCCGTACCGGTCAGGTAGATCAGGGGCACGAACCGTTCGGGCTCGGTGTCCGCCATCCAGTCGATCCCGGCCACGGGCGCGATCGCCGCGATCCGGCCGGAGAGTTCGCGTCCCGCGCGGAAAGTCATGGAGGCGCCGTTGGAGAAGCCCGTGACGTAGATGCGCCGCGCGTCCACGGAGAATCGGTCCTCGAGCTCGTCGATCAGGGCGCGGAGGAAGGCGACGTCCTCCACCCCTTTTTGGACGGCCGTGAGGGCGGAGCGTTTCGAGCCGTCGTTCCAGGTCTGGGGATTCCGGAGAAAGTTGCCCGGCCGGAAGGGGTTGGGCGGCGTGCCTTCGGGGAAGACGGCGAGAAAGCCCTCGGCGTCGGCCTTCTCGTTCCAGCGGGTCTCCCAGAGCGCGCCGCGCCCTGTTCCCCCGCCTCCGTGGAGCATGATCACCACGGGCATGGGTCCCGTTTCGCCGCGGGAAGGCGGCCGGTGGACCAGGTAGCTTCGCAGGCGCCCCTCGACGCGGAGCCGGAAGGCGCGGGTGCGGGGCGGCAACCGCTTGGGGGGCAGGCCGTCGCCGGCGAGCGCAGCGCCGGCGAGGGCAAGCAAGAGCGCGGCGGACAAGAGGTTCGAGAACGGATTTCGACGCTTTCTCACCGAAGGCTCCTTTGGCTATGATTCGCGGTTTACGTACAAGGCCGGGTTTTGTGGCAGGCGCCCTATTCCCCCTTTCCCCTTTCCCCTCCCTTCGCGCGTAGGACCCCGCGGTAGATCCAGGCGGTGTTGTGGCTGTCCTTCTTGGCGCAGTCGAAGCCGCCCGCGTAGAGCACCCGCCCTTCGTCTTCGGGAAAGGGAGAGACCTCGAGGGTCCGGGTCGCCTCGAGGCCGCGCTCGGCGTGGTTCAGGGGCGCCCCGGGCGCGAAGACCCGGCCGTGGGCGTAGGTCCCGTCGGCGTGGCGCACGAGGTACCAGGCGCTGAGGCCGAGGTCCGTCTGACGCCCCGCGGGGTGATTGACCCACACCCCGATCAGGTGGACGGTCTCTCCGGTGTCGGGGTCGATCGCCGGAACGAGGCGGTTGTAGGCGGAAAGGCAGGCGCCCTGGAGGCTCGGGACCTCCCAGGACCGCGCGAAGTAGGCGCGGATGTCGAGCTCCGTGGCGACTTCGTGTCCCTTTTCCGGGTCGATGCGGTAGACGACGCCGGGGAAGTTGCACGTGCCCACGAGTACCTCGTGGCTTCCGCCTTCCGGGGCCGGGACCGCGGTCAGGCCCCGCATGATCTCGCCCTCGTTGGCGTCCTCGCGCCTGAAGATCGGCCACTGCCAGACGCGCTCCCAGCGGGGCGCCTTTCCGTCGATCCGCCGGTACAGCCCCCCCATCGCAGGATCCTCGTCGTGGATGCCCGCTGCTGCGTACAGAACGCCGTTCGCCTCGGCCATGCACATGACGCGCCCCGTGCCGGCGAGCTCGGGCTCCTCGTCCCACACGAGCCTCCCCGGCGCGTCTGCATCGTACGCGCCGCGAAGCAGGATCCCCTTGCCGCCGGCGAAGAGGTGGTGGACGCCCGTGACCGCGTCGATGTGGGTGCAGAAGGAACGCACCCCGTTGCGGCGAACGCGCGTCCGGATCTGGATTTCCGTCCACGCGCCGGAAGCGTCGTCGCGGGTCCACACGGTCAGCCTTCGCGAGGACGGCCCGGCCACGAGGAGGTTTGCGGGCGGGTCGAGGGGGGTTCCCGACGCGTCGGCCGTGAAGACGGCCGAGATCATGCCTTCGACGCGGATGAAGGTCTTCCCGAAGTTCGCGTCCACGACCCAGGGGCCGTCGTGGCGGTCCTTGCGGAGGATCTGGGCGCCGGTCCAGGGCTCGTCGCCCTTGTCGAGCCCGTAGGGCTTGTCGGTCCAGTAGCCGAGGCTCGCGAACAGCATCCCCTTGTGGGTGACCAGGCGCAGGGTCTCGGTGCCGCCGCGCCAGCGTCCTTCCGGGTCTTGCTCCCCGGGCGCGTAGTCGCGGGCGAAGGCGAGATCCGTGAAGGCGTCGCTCCGGGAGACGGCGAGCGGTTTCGAGGGGTCGTAGCGGCGGGGATCGTTGAGGCGGCTCCAGGCCCCGGCGTATTGCTTCGACTCCTCGAGGGTCACGACGCCGTCGCCGTCGGCGTCCAGGTTCTGGAAGAGCCGTTTCGACTTCAACTCGGACGGGTCCAGTTTCCCGTCTCCGTTGCGGTCGAAACGCTCGAAGAGGCGTTCGGCTTCCGCGGCGGGGTCGCGGCCGGCCCCGACATCCTGCGTGGCCAGAAACCGCCGGATGGCTTTCGTGGTCTTCTCGCCCGGCTCGCCGAGCGTGTGGTTCAGGCTGCCGTGATCGTGCTCCGGCGCGTAGACCACCTCCGCCCTGACGCCCGCCTCGCGCAGCGTCCGGGCGAAGGCCTCGGTCCGCTTTCCCTTCCTCGGGTTGTTCGCGACGAAGATCAGGAAGGGGGGGATGGACTTGCCCTTCGCCACGTGGGCGGCCGGCGAGGCGTCCTTCCAGATCGCCGGGTCGTCACCGAAGGCCTTGCGGTGCACGCCGGAGGCGGTCTGGGACAGGAAGGAATTGACGTCGTAGCAGCTGGTATCGAGAGGGATGACGCCCTTGAGGATGGAGAGGTCCTTGCCGGCGGCTTGCAGGCGCCGCCCGTCGGTGGCGACCAGCGCGACGAGATGCGCGCCGGCCGAGTGTCCCAGGAGGAAGATCTTGTCGGGATCGCCGCCGTGCTCGGCGATGTTCTCGTGGATCCAGGCGAGCGCGTGGGCCACGTCCTGCACGTTGTTCGGGTGGAAGCCCTCGGGGACGAGCCGGTAGTTCAGGCTGACGAAGAGGCGCTTGTCGCCGGTGAAGAAGGCGGGCTTCAAGTGGACGCGGGACTTGTCGCCGCGGGCCCATCCGCCGCCGTGGACGTAGACGACGACGGGGAGGTCCTTCGCGCCCTCGGGCGCGTAGAGGTCGAGGCTCAGCCGGTCGGGGTCGACGCCGTCGATGTGGCGGTAGCGGAGATCCTCGAGAACCGTCATCTCTTCCGGGTCAGTTTCCTGGTCCTCCTGCGATGCCTTCCCGGCGAAAGCCTTCTTCGCCTCCTCGAGGGTGAGGATCCCGTCGCCGTCCGTATCGAGGCGTTCGAAGGTTTTGGGGGCGCCCATTTCTTGTCGGGTCAGCTTGCCGTCTCCGTCCTTGTCGAGGATGCGGAAGAGGGCCTCGAAGCGCTTGTGTGCGCGTCTCGGCGCGTCCTCGGCCATCAGGGGAGGGGCAGAGGCGAGACCCAGTGCGGCGACGGCGAGCAGGCGGGCGGACAGGCAACGTGGAAAGCGTTTCATTCGATCGGGCTCCTTCGTAGACGGGACCGCGGGAAACCGGACAGATGGAACCCGTGAGATGCCTGTGAGTTTCGGTGAATGTGCCCGGGGGAACCGGTTCGAAAAAGGGGTCGACCCTCTCTGCGATCTCTGCGGTGGCAACCTTGCTTGCCTGGAAGAGGAATCTCACCGCCGCTCGGAGTGATCCTGGAAGAAGAGCCGCCAGGCGCCGACGGTGACGACGCTCAGCGCGATCCAGGCGATCGCCGCGCCGAAGAGGAAGAGATAGCTTCCCACGAGTCTTCCGGCGATGTTGTCGAAGTTCGGGGAATGGATTTCGATGGAGAGCGCGTTCACGGCCAAGGCGGCCAGGGCAGCCAGGGCGAGGGCGACGGCGACGTGCTTGAGGTCCTTGAGGGGGGGGGCGCCGGCGAGGAGGACGTTGACTGCGCCGTAGAGGAGGATCCAGAGTCGCCAGTTTCCGATCGCTTTCCACGAGGCCAGGAAGAATCCTTCCAGGAAGTGCCAGCTGCCGGAAGCGAAGGCGCGTGGGGCTTCCCAGAGAAGAGGGAAGGAGGGGAGCGGTTGGAGGCGCATCCCCCGCACGGAACACAGGACGCACAGGAGCGTGAAGGAGAGCAGGAGGCAGGCCAGCGGCAGGACGGCGATGAGGAACTCGCCGAGAAAACCCAGCGTCGGTTTCTCGTATTTCAGCAGGTCCGCCCGGTCGTCGAAAGGCTTGATCTCCCGCACGCGCGCGCCGGCGATCGTGCAGGCCAGGATCTTGAAAAAGAGGAAGACCACCACGCCCGGCGCCAGGACGATCTTGACGACCCTACGCCGGAGGAGGGGGCCGTAGATGTCGCGCAGGGCGTGCATCAGGAGGATCAGGATCGTGAACCACAACACACCGGACAGGGCCTTCACGGGTTTCTCCGCAAGATCGCGTGTACGCGTTGAAAGACGACGGACGCCGGGGGACGGGGTCGCGGGATCCCGCCGGGCAGGTTCCAGAGCACGGGATAGGCGGCCTGGGAGAGCCGTACCGGCAGGAAACGCTTCCTCTTTCCCGTCAGGGCGACATAGGCGTTTTCCGCGGCCTGCTGCTCCGCTTCCTTCTTGCTGCGGCCGCGTCCCGGGGCGAACCGGAAATTCCCCATCCGGACTTCCACCTCGAAGGTCTTGCCGTGATCGGGGCCCGACTCTCCCGTCACCCGGTAGCCGGGCGTGATCCCGAGAACCTTCTGCGTGTAGTTCTGGAGGATCGACTTGTAGTTCTTCCGGTGGCGGTTGGCCAGGACCGCCTCGATCTGGCTTTCGAGACACCGGAGGATGAAGGCGCGCGCGGCTTCCATGCCCTGGTCGAGATGGATGGCGCCGAAGAGCGCTTCCATGACCCCCGCCACGAGGGAGGGGGGCAGGCCGCGCTGCTTCTTCAGTCCCTTGCCCACGGCGATGAATTTCTCGAAGCCCAGATTCTTTCCCACTCTCGCCAGCGTGCGGGAGGAGACCACTTCCGACTTCACCTGGGTCAATTCGCCCTCGTCGAAATCCGGGTAGTCCCGGAAGAGCCGATCCGCAATGACCGTTCCCAGGATCGAATCCCCGAGGAACTCCAGCCGTTCGTTGCAGGGCATCTCCGGGCTCTTCGCCGAGGAATGGGTCAGGGCCTCCCGGAGCCGATCTGGATGCTCGAACCGGATCCCCAAGTAGGCCTGGAAGGCCTCGACGCTGTCGGATGGATCCACCGCTCGCCCCCATCCCGTCCGGTGGGACGTCGCGCCGGACACGGGGCCTCGGGGACGGGGAGGAAAACGGCGGTTCCCCGTTCCCGATGCCCCTCGCAAGCGGCGTCCGTCCCCGGCCCGGGTGCTAGTCCATGAGCCGGCGTTTCAACAAAAGGAATTCAACTTCCGTCTTGGTTACCTGGATGGCCGTTTCCGGCTCTTCGCCCGTCTGGATCCGGAGCCAGCCCTCGAGAAGAGAAGCCGGCGAATGCTCCATCAAGCCCGCCAGGTCGGCCGTTCCGATGCGTAGCGCCTTCAGCCTCTCCTCGTTTTCCCCGGCCCGGGTGTCTTGCTGTTCCGCCTCGCCCGCCTTTTCCTCCTCCTCGGGGCCCGCCGCGGGCCGCGCACGGCGATCCGTCTCGCGCCTGGCCTGGATGTGTTTCTTGATGGCCCGGCTGGCCACCTTGGGGTCAAGCGGTTCGGGCTCCTTCGGCCCCCTGGATTCGTCGGGTTCGGCGGGCATGGGCCCTCCCGGATCACGAGCGGCCCCTCACGAAGCCCGTTGACAAGGACCGTCTCACGGGGTATTTTGTACACATTCAACTCCCGAACATCAATCCATATTTTATGTTGGGGAGGACGCCATTCTCGAGACCACGTTCGTCGACAAGCCCTTCCGGGGCGGCACCGCCGTGGCCGGGGAGATCAGCGGGTCCATTGACGCGAACACGCTCCCCGATTTCCGGCGGGAAATGCAGGGCTTCCTGGACAAGGGGCGCAAGCACATCGTCCTGGATTCCAGCGGGCTGAAATACGTCAATTCCTCGGGACTCGGTGCCATCATCAAGATCGCCACCGAGCTGAAACAGGAAGGCGGCGGGCTCATCCTGGTCGCCGTCCCCGACAAGATCCTGGCCCTGTTCAAGATGCTGGGCATCCTCGACGTCGTCCAGGTCTACGCCGACACCGACACGGCCCTGAAGCGCCTCGAGAAGGCCCCCCCCGAGAAGGCCCCCCCGAAAAGGGAATTCCCCCTCCTCATCCGCTGCATCACCTGCCGGCGCAAGATCGAACTTCCCGCCGCGGGGTACTATCGCTGTCCCCGTTGCGGCGCCTGCTTCTCCGTCAAGCCCGAGGGAAGCGTCAAGGGCTACCAGATCGACCAGCCGCAGTCGATGGAACTGAGAATCCCCTGCCTTCCCGAATCCGCGGCCCTCGTGCGCGAGGCCTCCCACAGCCTCGCCCGCTCGAAGGATCTTCCCGCCGTCGAGTGGGAACGAGTGAAGAACCTTCTCGACCAGGTCTGCACGCTGGCCTGGGCCGGCTCCATCTCCGACGAGCGGTGCGCCGTCTACCTCGTGGCCGACCGCAAGGAATTCCGCGCGGCCCTGCGCGTGGAACACAAGGCCTTCGAGGCGGAAAAGGGCCTGAAGGAGATCCGCCCCCTCGCCGACGAGATGGACATCGTGTCCCTGCCCTCGGGAGCGCAGATCCTGAAATTCAGCCGGAAGATCCGCCGGGACGGCGCGCCGTCTTGACGATTCGAACACGTGTAGGAGCCAACCATGACCTCCCGTACCGATCTCTTGCTGGGCCAGATCGCGCTCGAGAAAGGATTCATCTCCCAGGATGAACTGGACGAATGCCTCCGGGACCAGGAAAGCGGCCCCCAATGGCGCCAGCTCGGCATGATCCTCCTCGACAAGGACTATATCACCGAGGACGACCTGGAGATCGCCCTGGAAATCCAGAGACGCAACCTCGAAAAAACCGTCGACAACACCGAACTCAAGCTCAAGGACGTCCTCTTCGGGCGCATCGTCGTTTCCCGGCGGCTCGCCACCCAGAGCCAGGTCAACGAATGCCTCCGCGAACAGGAGCGGATCGAGCGGATGGGCATGTTCCTCCGCCTCGGCGAGATCATGGTCAAGAAGGGGTACCTCGACCAGGAAAACATGAACGAGATCCTCGGGTACCAGAACCAGAAACTCGACGAGTTCCGGCGCGAGACCATGGGGGAATAGTCCGGCGCACGGGCGAGACAGGCCGATCCCGGGTCCTTCCGTAACAGCCGACCTCCCGCCTCCGTTCGAACCATGGCGCCCGAAGCGCCGAAGGCCTATCATGAGGGTGGACGGTTTCGGGAAACGCGACGATATGCTCGTCTTCCTCTGCGATGAATGCCATGCGCCCATCGACCCGGAAACGGCGCGCAAGGCCCAGGACGGCGCCGGGGGACCGCTCCTCTGCGAGAAGTGCCGGACGATCCGCGCCGGCGTCTCCCCCCCCCCCGCCTGCGAGGACGGCGATGTCGCCGTCTCGCCGGGAACCGTCCCCGGCGGCGGGCTCGGGGACCGGGACCATCCCTTCGGCGCCTCCTCCGGGAAGGAACGCGCCTCCCCGGGCCTGCAGTACCGGTGCCATGTCTGCCATTCCCTCGTGGACGCCGAGGATTTGAAACGGGGCCGGGCGATCGCCCAGGAGGAAAAGGTCTTCTGTTCCACGTGCAAGCGGCGGGTCGAAAAACCCTCTCCCCCCGAAGCGAAGGAAACCGAGCCCCACCCCTACTTTCTCATCCCGGACCGCAAGACACGGGGCGCTCCGAACGACCTCAAGGCCCAGATCCCGACGAAGACGAAAAAGAAAGACACGGCGAAACGCGCCTCCTCCCCGGCGCCCGGCGCCCCTCTCGAATGCGATCTCTGCCACCGGACCTTCACGCTCGAGGACCTGAGAAGCGGAAAGGCCGAGATCCGCGACGCCCGCGTGCTCTGCCCCCGCTGCATCTCCCGCATCGACCGGGGAAAACGGCGCTTCGACTACCGTTTCGTGGCCAGCCTCGGCTTCATCCTCGTCGTGTTCCCCCTCCTCGCCGCCCTGCTCACCTACGTCGCCCTCTCCGGCGATCTCGGGGACGGGCGTGGCGACGGAGACGATCCGGGTTCCGGGGGCGAGATTGCCCCCCTCGGGACCCCGGACGCCGGCGAAACACCCGCCACCCCGACCGGCGACCGCGCGCCGGACGGGGAGACGGGAACGGACCGGGGGCCGTCCGCCCCCGCGAAGCCGCCGCGACGTCAGCCCCCCTCGGGCATCGAGGACATCGGCGCCGACGACCTGGACCAGATTATCCGGAATCTCGAAACGAACGTGCCCGCCGCGCCCGGCGCGAGGGAGGCGCCTTCCCTCCGCGACCTGGTGTCCGGGTCCGGGAAACCCAGGCCGACGGGCGATCCGGAAGCCTGGAGAGAGATGCTGGACGCCGCCGATCCGGCCGTGCGGCTGGAAGGCGTGATGCGGGCCGCCTCGGGCGGGGCGGATTCCGCGCTGCTCCTCGAGGCCCTTTCCGACGAGGACCCCTTCGTCCGCTCCATGGCGGCGGGCGCCCTGGGCAAGCGGAGGGAAAAGGACGCCCTGCTTCCTCTGCTGAAACGAATCCGGGATCCGGACGCCATGGTGCGGTACGCCGCCTCCCGGGCCGTGGTCGAGATCGGCGATTTTCGGATCAAGCACGCCGAGGATTTCTCCGCCGAGGAGCTGGAAGGCCTCAAGAAGGTCCTGGACCGCCTGATCCGGGAGAAGGGGGGGAAATGAAGCCGGTTGTCCCCCACCCCCCCCGCCCCGACGACGACGATTTCGTCCTGTTCAAGCGCATCGTGCGCAAGGCGCCGCCGTGGTTTCTCGCCGTCCTGATCGTTCTCGGCGTCGGCGCGCTGCTGTCGAGGATCGTCTTCAGCACCTACCGGCCTGTGGCGGTCCGGGACGCCTTCGTCAACCTGAAGGGCTCGTTTCCCGCGGGCGACGAGGAGAAGGGCGAGGATCTGGACGAGGGATCGGCCGGCGAGGAGGAGCCGGAAGCCGAAGAGCCCGCCGCGCCGCCGGAGCCCGCCGAGACCCCGAAGACCCCCCTGGAGCCCTCGCGCTGGCTCGAGGACGTGCCTGCGCCCGCCCCCATCGGCCCCGACGAAACCGGTCCCGCCGACAAGGAGACGGACGACGGCGCGTCCCTGTCGCCGGCGGTGATCCGCGGCGGAGGAAGGGGGGAACGCGGAGAGGGACCGGGAAGCGGGTCTCCCTGGGGATCGCGCAAGGGGACGGGGCGCGGGGACGGCGTGGGGCGGTACGGGGGCAACCGGGCCTCGGAAAGCGCGGTGGAGCAGGGGCTGAACTGGCTGGCGCGCCACCAGGCGGACAACGGCGCCTGGCGGGCCGACGGGTTCACGAGCCAGTGCCGTCCCGGCGCGCCCTGCGGGGGCGAAGCGATGAAGGGGGTCAACTACGACGGGGGCGTGACGGCCCTGTCGCTGATGGCCTTTCTGGGCGCCGGGTATACGCACCAAAAGGGACGCTTCCGGAGGGCGGTGAAGAACGGCCTGGACTTCCTGACGGCGATCCAGAAGGCCGGGGGCGAGTTCGGTTCCGAGACCACGTACACCCAGGCGCTGGCGGTGATCGTCTTCGCGGAGGCCCACGGCATGACGGGAGATCCGGATCTGTTCGGGCCCCTGAAGCGGGGCGTCCGGTTTCTGGCGCGGGGCCAGCAGCCCCAGGGGGGATGGACCTACGACGCGGATCCCCGGAAGGAGCGCAACGACACGTCGATCACGGCCTTCGTGGTGATGGCCCTGGAGTCCGCGCGGGTGGCCGGGGTGTTCGTGCCGGCGAACGTCTTTTTCGGCGCCCGCCGCCATCTCGCCCGGGCCACCTACGAGGACGGCGAGGTGTGGTACGCCGACCGCGAGCCGGGGCGCGACCGGCGCGGGGACGGGATGATCGCGGCGGGGCTCTTCACGAGCCTGCTTCTCGGCCGGCCGCCCGACCATCCGATGGTGAAGAAGCAGCTGGCCAAGCTCCGCAAGAACGTGCCGGTCTGGGGGGACAAGCGCGACCTCGACCAGAGCTACGTCACCTGGTACTACCAGAACCTGGTCTTTTTCGCGCTGGGGGGACGGGACTGGGCGTGGTGGAACCCGATGTTCCGTGACCTTCTCGTCTCCCGGCAGCGGCGGGACGGTTGCGCGAACGGCTCGTGGGATCCGGAGGATTTGTGGGGCAACACGGCGGGCCGCATCTACGCCACGGCGATCCACGTGTTGAACCTGGAGATCTACTACAAGTACTCGCCGCTGTTCCTGGTCCCGTCGGAGGGGGAGGGCGCGTGGGTGGACGAGGCGGGCGGGGAGGCGCCGGAGGCGGAACGCGGCGCGGAGGGCGGCGGCGAGGCGGAAAGCCCCGGCGAGCGCCTGAAACGCCTCGAGGACCTGCTCGAGCGGCGCCGCAAGTGAAGCCCGTAGGCCCGGGACCCCGGCGATCCACCCGGGTTCCGGCAGGCGGGGCCTGGTTCTGGACCTGCCTGCACGCGAAGGCCTCGATTCCGAATCCCCCTCTCGACAAGCGCGCCGCACCCGTGTACAAAGGGTCCAATCCCGGGCCGGTTCCCGGGGCGGTTCGACGGGAAAGGAGGCAGGCATGGCCGAGGAAGAAAAGCCGAAGGAAGAGGCCCAGCCGAAGGAGAGGAAGAAGCCGGAGGAGATCAACCAGGTGATCATCCGGCCCTGGCCGAAGATGGTCTTCCTCTATCCGCTTCTGATCCTGTCCCTGGTCTTCGGTCTTCTCCGGGTGTTCCTGCCCGACAACGCCGAGCTCTCGGCCACCCTGGCGGTCTACTGGCTGCTCGTCTTCGGGTTCAACCTCTTCATCATGGCCTTCGAGTTCAACCGCCTTCGTTCCATCACGATCCTGTCGCTTGTCGTGGCGCTGGTGGTGATCCTGTTGTACGTGGGCAAGGAGACGGAGATCAGCCTCCTCTCGGGGATCTCCGGCTTCGTGATCGGGCTGGAACCGGGCGCGAACGCGCGTTTCTACTTCGGCGTCGCCATCACCCTGGGCATCATGTTCCTGATCATGTTCATCCACACGCGCTTCGACTACTGGGAAGTCACCCACAACGAGCTGCGCCACTACCACGGCATCCTCGGCAACGTGGAGCGGTACCCCGCGCCGCACCTCCGTTTCACCAAGGAGATCAACGACGTGGTGGAGTTCGTTCTCATGCTCTCGGGGACGCTGGTGCTCTTTCCCGCCTCGGAAAGCCGGACCATCCACCTCGACAACGTGCCCCACATCAACCGCATCGAGAAGCACCTGGAACACCTGCTCTCCCGCATGGCCGTGGACATCGACATGGGCGGCCCGTAGGGCGAAGAGGCCCGACGACAAGACGTGGGTCCGCTTTCGAGCCAGTCCAGGAACCCTCGATCAGATCGCATGCCACGGAAGGACCGAGACGTTTTTCCGGCGCGTTCGTTTCGTCCTCCCGTACACGACCACGCCGCCTTCCGCTTCGTTTCCCGCGAGATCCATCCACCAGCGGAGCCCCCGGAGCATCTCGTTCGTGACGGTGGCTCCCGACTTGGCCTCCATGAGGAGGAAATTCTGAGATCCGGTTTAGGGGTTGCTGTTTGTGGGAGGCGTGTGTCCCGGGCCCCGCGGGCTTCCGGCCCGGGACCACAGCGATGCCGCGGCCGCGAGTCGCTCGCGGGGCAAACGACCCGCAGGCGCCGGACCCACGGCCGGGCGGGTGAACCGACGCCCAGTCTAAAATCTACAATCCCTATCCCAAAGCACTGCTCCGAAAATACGGAAAAAACATGATCTGTGACCGCCTTGGAGGGCGAGGGTCCTCCCGAGCCAAAACACACCCGGCTCGCCGGCCCGTACTACGCCGATCGGCTCTTGCAAGGGCTACGTAGGGTCCTCCGTAGCTCTCGCAACCACCTGCAAGCGAAGGAGGAGAGGCTCGCCCTCCAAGTTTTCATGGTTTCCGGGAGAGCCG
>Ga0180432_10001927_pt1 | contig 31896 bp, 24 predicted proteins | sample SS_ome_10_FD_132414 | JGI IMG/M metagenome (GOLD analysis project Ga0180432, IMG submission 132414) | Hypersaline lake sediment archaeal communities from the Salton Sea, California, USA - SS_1_MS_2 metaG | ecosystem: Environmental > Aquatic > Non-marine Saline and Alkaline > Hypersaline >...
GGCGTTGAGTACCATGTTCTTCGCTTCGTGTGCCAGACGCAGTTCGTGAGGGTCTCTGGCAAACATTTTAGGCGAAAGGTGGTCTCTCATGAACTCAACCATGGTCAGTGCTGCGTTCATGCGGTCTCCACGCTTGATAAACAGAATGAAATAAGGGATTACGGCGTTTTTGAGAACCTGAGTTACCCACCCCGGACTGAAACCGCCTTTGCGCTCCAGAGGAGCCCGGGCAAGCGCCGTTAATCTTACTATTTCATCTCCGTCTAACACAGGCGTATTTACACTCCTGGCATACTCAGCGGCACCCAACCCCGCCCTTGCGCCACTGACCGCAGCAGCAATAAAGGCCATACCACCACCCGGATAAGTAGCGCCAAAAGGTATCATGCCATAACTCTCGCCGGCAGCATAGAGCCCCGGAAGACTGGTGGCACCTTGCGTATTGGCCGGCCAGATGCCTTCACTCATATGCACTGAAGCACCCGATGCAGCTCCTCCTATCATTGCCGTTCTTTTACCGTCAGGTCTCTCAGAATATATCGGCGCCCGGCCGGCATGAGTTTCAAATTCCATGTTAAGGGAAAAAACCCCGGGGACACCGGGCAATTCGTCACCTAGAACATTCTTGAATTTTGATAGAGCGGGTGCCCCCCCAGATACTCCCTGACTGCGCAAATTGGCAATCCAGGCAGCGGGGCGTTCGGCACTGGTTCGAGTTGTAAAGTTAAACTCTTTACCGGTTATTTCGGCGCCAGCACGATAGGCCATAGCCGCCCCGTCACCGGTCAGCCCAGATACAGGGAATGCGAACGGTTTGAAGCTACTGGTACCGGCACATAATACTGTGGCTCTGGCTTTAAAGACAAGGGGGCCATTACTGTCCCGGTCAAAACCCAGAGCGCCGGCAATCCCCCCATCCTGCTTGATCAGGTCAGTAATCATAACCCTGTCCCGAATTTCAATGTCACTCGCATCCAACTGTTTTCTTAAAACTAATGCAATCTGACCGCGCGTCAATTGGAGCGATTCGCTGTATCCTGGACCCATTGAATTAGTGATAGGTCTGCCGTTTGTGTCTTTATTGAATTCAACACCCCAGGATAATAGTTCCTCATACCTGGCATATGATTCCTTGAATATTATCTCGGCCCAATCCCGGTTATTAACATACTCGCCGACGCTATTAATCCTTTCCATGCACATATCCAGCTTGTTTCCCCAGTCAGGGTTAAAGACCATCAAACCCGCGGCAAGGGAAGTGGCACCTGACCTGCCAACGTAGCCTTTTTCTACCAGAATGACCGATAATCCCTGCTCTTTAGCCCTTATGGCAGCAAAGCAACCGGCCATCCCCCCACCAATCACCAAAACATCGCTCTCAATTACTTTCTCTTCTGTCACCGGAAATCCTCCTCACGTTTAGCTTCGGATACTCTGGCCAGCTGTCAATCTTCATCTAAAACCAAAATATATGATAACAGACAGCTATTCCCCGGGGAGCCGGGACGGGTACCTCTCATCGTAGGGTATAGACAGGTCCGGCCACCACTCCCTGGGAACCGGTTTCTTGTATGCCTTCATCCGGCCATTTTCCTCTTTAAGCAGCACCCAGGCCAGCCATTCCGGGTCATCCCGGCGGGGGTAGTCCTCACGGTAGTGAGTACCCCGGCTTTCTGTCCGGAACAATGAAGCCCGCAGCCTCATCTCGGCATTAATAACCATGTTTTTCGTCTCATGAGCCAGGCGCAGCTCATGTGCGTCCCCGGCCAACATCCTGGGGACAAGGTGGTCTCGCATAAATTCAACTATGGTCAGTGCCGCGTTCAGTCTCTCCCCGTGCTTGACACGCGATATGAAATACGGCATCATGAGGTTCTGCAACAACTGCGTCACCCACGCTGGACTAAAGCCGCCCTTACGCTCCGCAGGCGCCAGCACTGCCTTTCTGGCTCTGTCCAGATCCCTTTCATCCGTTACCGGCATTTGTACCTGCTCAGCATAGCGTGATGCTGCGGTACCGGCTCTGGCGCCAGTAGAAGAGGCCGTAGCGGTGGCAAAACCCATGCCGGCGTATTGAGCACCAGCCACCCATGTCGCGCAGTTATCACCGGCAACATACAACCCGTTGATACCAGAAAAACAGTCCTTATCAACCGGCCAGACACCCTCGACGGTATGAATTGACATCCCCGGAGCCGAGTTTGATACCATCTCATCACCACCCCTGGTCACGGGTGCCCGCCCGGTATGGGCTTCAAAGTCGATACTGAGGCCCATGCCATCCCCGAGCACCTCATTACCCTCGGCATTGATTAAGGGCAACCTCATCTGCGGTGGACGGCGATCCCCAAGTTTGGCTCGCCGTCCGTGAAAGTCCTCAAATTCCTTGCCGGCTATTTCCGCACCGGCCCGGTAGGCCATCACATGGCCATCAGCCGTCAAGTCGCCAATGGGCCATGCCCCCCAAGGCTTGAAACCACCCGCTCCGGCACAGAGGACGGTTGCCTTAGCCTTAAAGATATAAAGCTCACCGCTCTCTATCGAAAAGCCGACAGCACCGACAACACATCCATCCTGCTTCAGGAGCTCGGCAACCATAACTCTCTCCAGAATATTAACGCCTACTTTTTGAGTATAGCTCCTCAGCGGCTTTACCCAGTCAAAGCTGACACCATCATGCAGTATCCACATCAGCGCCTCACTGGCGCCCTCGTGGGCCTCTTTCATATAGTTGCCTTGCTCATCCTTGATGAAGACCACGCCCCATGATACCAGGTCTTGATACCTGTCATAGGAATCCCTCAGTATGGTTTCCGTCCACTCGCGGTTATTTATGTATTCGCCACGTATGTAAGACTGCTCCAGCCACTCTTCCATCTTGTGGCCCCACTCCGGATTGAAAACACCGGTAGCGTGTGCCCACGGGGTCTGGCCTGACCTGCCTACATACCCCTTAGATACCAGCACCACTTCCATCCCTGACTCTTTTGCTTTTACAGCAGCGAAAGCTCCCGCCATCCCCCCACCAATCACCAAAACATCGGTTTCAATAACGCTTGCCATAGTCACCAGTTTTTCTCCTTTTCCTGATCCCTATTACCCGCAAACAACAATACTGATACGCTATTTCTCTCACATTTTAGTAAGCCCTTTATCTCAGATACCAGGTACACACCCCGGCGCCCGTACCATCAGAACCGCCACACAGGCAGACCGGAGAACACGGTCAGAAACACTGCCCATCACCCACCGGCTTATTCCGGATTTTCCATGAGTAGCCATAATAACAAGATCTACCTCGTTATGAGTAGCATAGTCAGCAATTTGCTCGGCGGGTGAACCGAGAAGCACCTCTGTCCGTACGCTAATCCCTCCCTTTTTCAACTGCTTGGCTATCCTTTCCAGGTATCTCTGTGCTTGTTTATATTTCCGGCCGACCGCGCCAACATACGTTGGTTCAGACTGCGGCATCGGCACATCCGGAGCTGGCGCGCCCCCACCCATATCCTGAACAGTCAAATCCAGCATCTGGTAACCCCGCGATACTCTGGCATCACGGCTAACCTGGCTAACCGGTATACGCTCGGTAACGCTGATTAGGATTACCTCCTCTGGAGAACAGCCCTTGACCGCAGTCTCCACGTGAGGAAGCACACATTCCGCCAGTTTCGAGCCATCCAGCGGGACTAAAATCTTCCGGTACATTCCCTCACCTCCTTTGAGTAACCCAAAGAATATATACATCAGTATAGCAAAATCTCCAGAATAAACAAGTGAGTTATCCTTCACCTTATCCGCCCTATTGACAATAGCATATAAGGTAAGGTAATATCGCCGAAACAGAGATGGTAGATAATTTATTAAAACAATATTCCCGGGGAGAGCGCAGCCGAAAAATTTACTTCAGGCGCCGCAGGAAAATTGTTATTTCTGTCAGTTGTATCCTTGTCCTGCTGGTGGTTTTTCTCTGTCTTTACCACCTGACCGACATCATTTTCGGGCCTCCCGCCACTTTGAACGCCGTTTCCGGCGCTGGTGACTGGGCTTTATTTCACCATGACCTCACCCGCTCCGGTAGTACCAATCCCGGCGGCACCCTGCCCCAAGGCAAAATAAAGGCGGCCTTCTCTACAGGCGCTGAAATTAACTCATCACCGGCCGTGGCTAATGGTATGGTCTACTTCGGCTCCAGAGATAGCAAGCTCTACGCCCTGGACGCAACTACCGGTGCCAAGCTCTGGGAGTTTGAGACCGGTACCTGGGTAGATTCCTCCCCGGCCGTGGCTAATGGTGTGGTCTACTTCGGCTCAAATGATGGCAAGCTCTACGCCCTGGATGCCTTAACCGGCGAAAACATTTGGTCTTTCAAAACCGAGTACGCGGTCAAGTCCACACCGGCAATAGCCAATGGCCGGGTCTACTTTGGCTCCACGGACTTTTTCGTCTACGCACTGGATGCTGAGACCGGGGAAAAAATCTGGCGTTTTGAAACAGAGAACAACATTATCTCTTCCCCGGCTGTAGCTAATGGCATTGTCTACATCGGGTCAATGGATAACTCCTTCTACGCCCTGCACGCGCTGAGCGGGCGGCTCCGCCTTCAATTTATAGCCTACTCACCAGCACTCGTTTCCCCAGCGGTAGCTAATGGTGTCGTGTATTTCGGCAATAATCGAGGCACTTTATATGCCATTGATGGCCAGGCTCGAAACTGGTTACAAGAGGTTAAGCTCACCCCCTACTGGAGAACACTGAATATCTACGGGGTATTACCACACCCCCCACTCCCCTCCGGCTTTCTCTGGTCACTCGATCTGGGGGAAAAAATCAATTCCTCCCCGACTCTTTCCGGCACTAACATGTACCTGGGCGTTGGCAATAAACTGGTCTGTGTAGACATCCAGCGGAAGGAAAAACTCTGGGCATTTGAGACCGGGGGGCGGGTAAGGTCCTCACCGGCAGTAGTTGACAATGCGGTCTATGTAGGCAGTGAAGACGGCTATCTCTACGCACTGGATGCCGCCACCGGTGAGAAGCTCTGGGACCTGTTTATTGGCGATAAGATAATTTCATCCCCGGCCGTAGCCGACGGCAAGATTTATGTCGGCTCATATGACGGGAACCTGTATATCATCGAATAGCCTGATGGTATCCAGGTGGCAATGACTCCGTTCAGCTTATTTAATAGCCGAGGCGGCCCATCCGTTCCAGTACTGCCTGTTCCTCACCCTGTGGCCTTTCCTTCAGTGTCAATTCAACACGGTCAGGATTAAGATTTTTACCTTTAATAGCCGCGTCATCAGGTCCGTAACGATAGGCGCGAAATACCTGATTGGTCCAGCCCCCCTCACTTCTCCAGCCGTAAAACGGGTTGATATACTCCCAGACGACTTCCCTATCCACGGTGACTTCAAAGAACCTGCCCCAGGCTCCCTCACAGATAAGGGTATTGCCGTTGGGTAACCGCTGAGCGCCGGAGATGAAGTACGAGAAAAAACTGTGTGGCGGTTCCCCCAAATATTGCCACACTATCTCCCCCGACTCTGGATTTACCTCCACCACACGGGAGTAATCCGGCTGCCTGGCTTGCCGGCGAGAGCCATTATCAAAAACCAGAATATTGCCGTTCTCCAGCAGAGTGGGATCATGTGGAAGTGACAGCTCACCGGCACCCCAGCGCCACTTGATATCACCCGTCTCTTTATCAATGATATCGATGGTATCAAGGTGATGTAAGGTGGTCAATATATCACCGTTCGGCATAACAAAACAGGAATTAGCATGAGTCCACTCAGCACGTGGAGTCATTGGGCCAAGGACATCTATTTCAGGGTCAAGGTGTTCATGGGCATACCACTCCCAGACCACCTCCCCCCCCGGGGTAACCTCCTTGAAATAGTCCGACCACATTAAACCATCCCGCTCTGTACCGGGCATACCGCCACGAATTTTAGGGAGTATTTCCACCGGAAGCCGATACAAACCGAGAATCATGGTGTTGCCATTTTCCATGCGGCAGAAATCGTGATGCTGATAGGCATCACCATACTCCCAGAGCCGGTTACCATCCCAATCCACCTCCATAATATTGCCACCGGAAGCACCACCCCAGGCCACCGGGCTATTGATGTCCTTTGCCGCATAGAGCAGGTTACCACCTGGCAGCAGCTTACCATACCCTCCCGGAGGTGCTGACATATCCCAGCAGTGAACGGGGCGTCCTTCCATGTCCATGAGCCAGGTGACTGAGCCCATCATGGGTGTAAACAGGGTGTAGCCATTATAGCATTTCTCCGGCGCATAATAAGGAACCCACGGTGAACACGGACGTCTGGTAATTTTATCACTCATCTCACAGTCTCCTTTGTCCATAAGATTGCGGAAACTACTTTGTTGCCATTTTCGGCAGACAACGACTGCGCTTTCATACAAGCTCAGTTAAGATGAATTTAAAGACACCTGCTTGCTAACAGCAAGACAAGACTAGATCTGCAGACAGGCCACCTGATGGCCACCGCCAACATCACGCAACTGCGGAATTGTCTGGCTGCATTCCGGTTTGGCAAAGTCACAGCGAGGATGGAAACTACAACCGGACGGGGGATTCAACGGGCTGGGCACCTCACCCTTCAAAATGACACGCTCACGTGTCTCTTCGACAAAGGGATCAGCAATAGGGACCGCCGAGAGTAAAGCCTTGGTGTAAGGGTGCAACGGGTTAGTATACAGCGTGTCAGCATCGGTAATTTCTACAATGCGCCCCAAATACATAACCGCTACACGGTCACTGATATGCCGCACCACTGACAGATCATGAGCAATGAAAAGATAGGAAAGCCCCCCCAATCCCTCCTGGAGTTCCTCCAGCAGATTGATTATTTGGGCTTGAATAGAAACATCCAGCGCTGAAATGGGCTCATCACAGATTATCAACGATGGGTCACAGGACAAAGCACGGGCTACCCCGATACGCTGCCGCTGACCACCGCTAAATTCATGAGGAACACGATCAATCATACTAGGGTCAAGACCCACAATACGAAATAGCTCCTCCACCCTGTCATCATATTCACCCTTGCCATTAACCATATGGTGCACTACCAAAGGCTCACCAACAATACTACCGGCAGTCTGGCGTGGGTCTAATGAACCATAAGGATCCTGGAAGATTAGTGACATTTTGCGGCGTAACGGTCTTAACTTGTTCTCCTTCATCACAGAAATATCATGGCCCTCAAAATACATTTGTCCCGAGGTAGGCTGGTACAGACGTAAGACACAGCGGCCGGTTGTTGTCTTACCACAGCCACTCTCACCCACCAAACCCAGAGTTTCTCCTCTTTTCACTACGAAGCTGACATCATCAACCGCCTTAACGTCGGCAACCTTTCTCCGCATCAAGCCCCTGGTCACCGGGAAATACATCTTCAAATTTCTGATATCTAAGACTAAATCATCTTTCATTACTGCCACCAGTCTTCTCGGGTTTTACAAAGCAAGCAGCATAGTGCTGGCCATCCAGGTGCTCAAGCGGAGGCCATTTCTCCTGCTTGCACCTTTCAATACTGTAAGGGCACCTGGGGAGAAACGCGCAAGTCTGAGGCATATTAATCAAATTGGGCGGTAAGCCAACGATTGGAACCAGCTTCCTTCCCCGCTCCTCATCCAGCCGAGGCACACAACTGAGCAACCCGATAGTGTAAGGATGGCGCGGATTAGAGAATATGTCCTTGGTAGTACCTGACTCAACAATGCGCCCGGCATACATAACATATATCCTCTGGGCATAACGGGCGACCACTCCCAAATTATGTGTCACAATCACCAGTGAAGCACGGAAGTGATCCACCATTTCTTTCATTAACTCCAGCAACTGCGCCTGGGTGGTTACATCAAGCGCTGTGGTAGGCTCATCAGCTATCATTATTCTGGGATTGCAGGATAACGCCATGGCAATCATCACCCTCTGCCGCATACCGCCACTAAACTGGTGGGGATAGTCATCAACACGGCCTTCCGCACCTGGGATACCCACCAGCGTGAGCAACTCAATAGCCCTCTTCCGGGAAGCTTCTTCATCCATACCAAGATGAAGTTCCAGCATTTCAGTCAGTTGCCGGCAGATGGGAAGCACCGGATTCAGCGAGGTCATTGGTTCCTGAAAAATCATGGCTATTTTGGCACCACGGATAGAACGCATCTCGGGTCCGTTAGCCGGGTAACGGAGCAAGTCCCTCCCCTCGAAGATAACCTCTCCACCGGATATTATTCCCGGAGGTGTGGGGATTAGCTGCATCGTTGACATCTGGCTTACTGATTTACCGCATCCGCTTTCCCCTACCAGACCTATAATCTCAAGCTCATCCAGGTGATAAGAAACACCATCCACAGCCTTAACCATACCGGCTTCCGTATAAAAACGCGTCTCGAGGTTCTTCACTTCCAATAGGGCCGCCATATCATCTCCCTTATCTGCTTTAGATCGTTCCCCTTAGCCTGGGATCAAGGGCATCTCTAATACCATCCCCTACCATGTTGAAGGCAAAGACCACCAGCATGATAGCCAGTCCGGGGGCAAAAGATAGTATCGGCACTGTCAACAAATACCGGTACCCCTCACTTACCATGGCGCCCCAGGCAGCACCCGGAGGGTCAATACCGATACCGAGAAAGCTCAGCCCAGCTTCAGCCAGGATAGCACCACCTATCTGCAAAGACATTTGCACTATCAACGGCGGGAAGCAATTTGGTGCAACGTGCCGCAGCATAATCCGACGGGGACTGGCACCCAAAGCACGCCCGGCGACAACATAATCATTCTCCTTAACACTGACAACCTGCCCGCACATCAGGCGACAAAATGGAGGTATCATAGAGATACCAAGAGCGATAACAATATTTGTAAGACCGCCGCCCAGCAGAGCCGCGATGGTAAGCGCCAGCAATATCGGGGGGAAAGCCATCAAGGCATCAATAAGCCTCATGATAATAATATAAGTCCAGCCACCAAAATAACCGGCAATCAGTCCCAGCGTCATGCCAATACCGGAGGCAACACCAATCGCCACAATGCCAACAATCAGTGAATTCCGTGAGCCATAAATAATGCGGCTGAGCGTGTCCCTGCCCAGCGTATCAGTACCCAGCCAATGCTCCACGCTGGGCTGACCCTTAACGTTATCCAGATCCTGCTTATAAGGATTATACGGAGCTATCCAGGGGGCGAGAATCGCCGTTAGTAACAGTATTACCAGCACAACAAGACCGAAGATGACCACCCTTCGGCTAAAAAATACCCTGATAAAGCGCTCTAACTCATTAACGCGCGGCGGCGCTTCCATGAACTCCCGTGTAGCCACTTCCTTTCGTTCTGCCATTAACTATATCCTTCTATTGGTATCTGACCCTGGGGTCAATCCAACCGTAGGAGACATCAACCACAAAGTTACTTAGCACAACTATCACAGCAATAACCAAAACAGTACCCTGCACAACAGCATAGTCCTGGGTAAAAAGTGCATCTACTGCCAGCCGGCCCATACCCGGAATATTAAATACTGTCTCAATGAGTACCTGACCACCAAAGATACGTGGGATTGCCATGCCTGCCATAGTAACCACCGGGATGATGCCATTCCTAACGGCATGCCGCATGACCACGGTGCGCTCCCGCAAACCCTTAGACCATGCAGTCCGAATGTAGTCCTGCCGGATGGTCTCCAGCATGGAGGAACGCGTCTGACGAGTAGAACCAGCCATATGCGGAAGAGCCAAACAAAATGCCGGCATAATAGCCTTCCTCGTACTTTCCCAGAAGTCTTCCCACGGGAAAACATAGCCTTGAATGGGCAGCCATCCCAAGTGAAGACCGAAAGTATAGATTAGCAGGATACCTACCCAGAAAATAGGAGCACATATCCCGATATTAGCCAGCACGGTGATCACTGTATCTGACCATTTGCCTCGCCTCACCGCGCAGATTGTACCAGCCACCGGGCCAATAACATGAGAGATAAACCAGGTCACAAGACCCAGGTGAATACTTATCGGCAATGCCCGTGCTATCTCGGAACCAACAGTAGTACCCATAAATATGGATTTCCCGAGATCGCCGCGAGTAACACCGCCTATCCAGTAAACATATTGCAGTAATAATGGTTTATCAAGACCGAATTCATGCCTGAGGGCCTCGATTTCCTCAACCGAGGTCATTCTGGTATACTCATCCTGGCTGACGTAGAGCAATACAGGATCCCCAGGTAATAAGCGCATAATCAGGAACACGACGAAGGTTGCCAGTATAAGCACAAAGACGGCCTGTATCAACCTGCGGTATAGATACGTCTGCACTATGGCCCTCCTCTGGATATACCCTTCAACCTAGAAACAACCAACCACCATACCTGATAATAACATCAAAAACGCTTACTTACCAAACTGCATGAACACACTAAAACTTCCAAATCTACCATTCCGAGACTATAACTAGTACTCAATAACTAATACCATAGAATATACAAGATTCCTGCGGGTAATGTCAATGCCTTATCTGAGGATAAGAAAGAACGTAGCATAAAATACATTTTAAACGGATAATATTATATTAAGAAAAATTTGTCAACAACCTTTTTGAATTATTAACAGTTTATCGTGGCCGTTGACACAGACATATAAATTATGGATAATATTCACTTGGAGAAGTCTCGTTGCCAGTAGTTAAATAAATGTCGAATGGTTAACTAATGTGCTTTTACCATGAGCCAACAGGAAATCAAATGATGAAGTGGCCCTACCCGGTGAAATACAGGGTGGAAACAGATGTTAAGACCGATGTCCTTATTATCGGTGGCGGCATTGCCGGGTGTCATGCCGCTATCAGCGCCGCCAAAAAAGGAGTGAAGGTAGCGGTAGTGGACAAGGCATCAGTACAGAGAAGCGGCTCCGGAGGCGCCGGTGTTGACCACTGGGGGGGTGCCCTTACTAATCCCTGTTCCCAAATTACCCCCGAACAGGCCATGCAACCGCAGCCGGGAGCACATTCGCCCTTTCACGGGAAATATGCCATGGGGCACCTGCACTATGTCGCATCAAAAGAAAGCTGGGACGCCCTTCTGGACCTAGAGCAGATGGGGATGAAAATCAGGGATACAGATGATGATTTCACCGGCGCCCCGTTCCGCGATGAAAAGACCAAGCTACTATCCGCTTATGATTACAAATCGTGGGAGGTTCTCCGCGTCTGGGGAGCCGATGTCAAGCTGTTTCTGTACAATGAGCTCAAACGGCTAGGGGTGGAATTATACGAACATATTATGGCTACCAGCTTGCTTAATGAAGGCGGCAAGCAGGGCGGCAGGATTATCGGAGCTACCGGCGTCAATGTAAGGACTGGTGAGTTCTACGTTTTTAGAGCAAAAGCTACTATTCTCGCCACCGCCCAGCCCCTGCGCATCTGGGTATTCAATACAGAACTGGTGGGGTCTAACGCTGAGCATGATGACCCCAACCTGGCCGGCGATGGCGATGCCATGGGCTGGCTGGCCGGAGCCGAGCTTACCAAAATGGAACATAGCACGGAATCAGCCGGGCCTTTCCGCTACCCGTCTTACGGCACCGGAAATTGCGGTAACACCTGGTACCCATGCACCATGGTTGACGCCAACGGTAAAGAAATCCCCTGGGTAGATGGCCAGGGCAATATTCTTAAGACCTATGAGGAACGAATCAAACACGGAGGGCAGGGGCCACAGGCAGCCCATATCATCGACGACTTGCCTGAGCGCATTTTAAAGGGTGAATACAAGCAGCCCTTCTTTGCCGATTTGCCCAGCATGCCGGAGTATGAGAGAAAGGCAATCTTTGGACTAATGGTAGGCAATGAAGGGAAAACCCGGATAATATACAATATGTACACTCAAGCCGGTTTTGACCCGGACAAGGATATGCTCCAGCAAAATGTTCTACCGCCTCACCTGACTATCGGGGTACCCCCGTGGGACATGAAGACTTCATCTCCACAGTGGCGGGCAACGGCATTCATGGCCGGCGGCGGCCTGTTGGTCGACTGGGATATGAGGACCACTCTGGAAGGCCTCTATGCAGCCGGTGCCCAGACCGCAGGTGGCGGTGGCCATCCGCCATCATCTGCTACCGGCAGGTACGCCGGCAGAAAAGCCGCTGCTTACTCCAAGGAAGCGGAGGAACCCGTCGTTGACCGCAAGCAGGTAGATGATGAAAAGGCCCGTGTCTACGCCCCGGTGGGGAGGAAGGGTGATATTGGCTGGAAGGAACTTCACGCCGGGATATGCCGCATCATGCAGGACTACTGCGGCAAATACAAGAACAAGGAAGTCCTTGAAACCGGCCTGTGGTGGTTGAACAGCATACGGGAAAGCGAATCAGCAAGAGTGTATGTACGCAACCCGCATGAATTGTGGCGCTTCCTGGAAACCATGACACGGCTTACGGTATGTGAAATCATCATGCAGGCTTCACTCGCCCGGAAAGCAAGCAGTGCCTTTCTCGATTTCTGGCGAGTTGACTATACTGACATAGACCCGCCGGAATGGGATAAATTCGTCACTATCAAGCTGGAAGACAACAAGGTCAAAACAGGTGAATTGCCACTTGATTTCTGGCTTCGCCCGCCCTATACACCCGATTATGAAGAGAATTATCGCCAGCACAGCGGTCTATAAAAAAGGTGACCTCTGTTTTGACTACCGAGGAGGTTATTGATTATGGTAACAGAAAATCAAGCTTATCTGGTGCCTAATCCGATGACACCGTGCCTGCCCGTAGTAATTGACCCTGAACTATGCACAGGCTGTAACAGCTGTGTGGAGGTGTGCCGGACGGATGTGCTCATGCCCAATTTTGAAAAGGGCAAACCGCCGATAGTCCTCTATCCCGATGAATGCTGGTTTGGCGGCTGCTGCGTGGAATCCTGCCCGGTGCCGGGAGCCCTCAGGATGGAGCACCCGCTAAATCAGAGAGTCGGCTGGAAGCGCAAGGAAACCGGCGAATACTTCCGCATCGGGATGAAAAACCCGCCACCGCCCAATACCCGCCCGCCGGTGGGCAGCTGAGGCAAAGTTACATCACACCACGTTACCAGGAACACGCGAAACAGTTAGAGAAAATCATGCTAGACGTTATAGCACAGAAAGGGAATGTAATTCTATGAGTAAATTATTGTGGAAACCTTCAGAGGAAACTGTCAAGCAAAGTAACATGACCCGGTTTATCAACTTCGTCAATGAAAAACACAACCTAAAGCTCAGCTCCTATGATGAGCTGTACCCCTGGTCAATCGAGAATATACCTGACCTCTGGGCAGCAGTTTGGGAATTTGTCGACATCAAAGCTTCCCGCGGTTATGACCAGGTAATTGATGACCTTAGCAAGTTCCCCGGCGCCAAGTGGTTTGAGGGAGCCAGGTTGAACTTTGCTGAGAACCTGCTCAGGTACCGCGATGACCACATCGCCTTCATCTTCAAGGGTGAAACGCAGAAATCAGATACAATGACCTATGCGGAGCTCTATAACACCGTGGCCCGCCTTGCCAGGTCACTGCGTGACCTTGGGGTCAAACCCGGAGACAGGGTAGCCGCTTATATGCCTAATTTAAAGGAGACTGCCATCGCCATGCTGGCGGCGACCAGTATCGGGGCAATATGGTCTTCCTGCGCCACTGACCTTGGTGCCGGAGCCGTCCTGGACCGCCTCGGACAAATTGAGCCCAAGGTTCTCTTCACCGTAGACGGGTATTTTTACAAGGCAAAAATCTTCAGCTCGCTGGGCAATGCCGGTGAAATTGCTAAGGGCATACCATCGCTGGAAAAAGTGGTTGTAGTTCGCTATACGGAAGCAGAATCCGATATCAGCCAGATCCCCAACGCCGTGTATTATGACGACTTCATCGCCAAAGAGGAACAACCCGGAATCCAATTTGAACAGTTACCCTTCAGCCACCCCCTGGTAATCATGTTTTCCTCGGGAACAACGGGTAAGCCCAAGTGCCTGGTGCAGAGCACCGGCGGTATCCTGATTAATCAACTGAAAGAACTTATCATTCACTCTGACCTGAAGCGCGAGGACAGGATTTTCTACATTACCACCTGTAGCTGGATGATGTGGAACTGGCTTATCAGCTCTCTGGGCGCAGGAGCTACGATAATACTCTATGACGGCAATGCCATGTACCCTGACTCCGGTGCCATGTGGCAGCTAACACAGGATGAAAAGATAACCATCTTCGGAACCAGTGCCAGCTTCCTCAATTACTGCCGCAGCGAGGAGCAAGAGCCGGGCAAGAACTATGACCTGTCGTCAATGCGCGAGATGTGCCAGACCGGGTCGGTCCTCTCCGCAGAAGGGTTTGAATACGTATATAATGCCATCAAGAAGGATTTGCACTTCAATTCCATCGCCGGTGGTACCGATATTAACGGCTGTTTCGCCGTCGGCAGTCCCACTGTCCCCGTTTATGCCGGTGAGCTTCAGAGGTGGGGCCTCGGCTTCAAGATGAACTGCTACGACGCAAATGGCAAACCGGTAGTTGACGAGATGGGTGAACTTGTCTGCGAAGCCCCCGCCCCGTCAATGCCGCTCTATTTCTGGAATGACCCGAACAACGAGCGGTATCATGACGCCTACTTCGACGTTTATCCCGGAATATGGCGCCATGGTGATTATGTTATTATTCACAGCGATACCAAAGGAGTGACCTTCCTCGGGCGCTCGGATGCCCTGCTCAAGCCTTCCGGTGTCCGCATCGGCACCGCGGAAATCTACAACCAGGTGGAACAATTAGACGAAATTGCAGACAGCCTGGCCATAGGACAGGACTGGCAAGGTGACCAGCGGGTGATACTGTTTGTGAAGCTTGCGGAAGGAAATGAACTCACCGATGAACTGCAGAAGAAAATCAGGACGACTCTCCGCGACAAAGCTTCACCACGGCACGTGCCGGCACGTATCCTCGCCGCGCCGGATATCCCCTACACCCTCAATGGTAAGAAGGTAGAAACTGCGGTGACCAACATCATCCAAGGTAAGCCTGTCCTGAACCGGGATGCCCTGGGCAACCCCGAATCACTGGATTTCTATGAAAGTATCGTACCTGAGTTAAAAAGAGCTTAACCCGGATTAAACACATCAAAATAACTACCCCCGGCTTTACCCTGATTGGGAAGAGACCGGGGGTAGTGTTATGTTGACTCTATTATTTCTCGCAGATAACTCTGCTCACTTTCTATTCAATTTCTACACCTCGCCCAGCCATCCTCTGGCCAGCGTTACCGCAGCCATAGCATCAGCTCCATAGGCATCGGCTCCAGTGTATTTCCTGATTTCCTCATCAATCTGACCGCCACCGACCATTATCTTCACCTTATCCCGCAAGCCAGCCGCCTGTATCTCTTCCACCGTTTGTTTCATGGAATCGAAGGCCAGGGTCAAAAAACCACTCAAACCGACAATACCGGCGCCGGTCTCTTTAATCTTGTCAATGAATCTCTGTGGTGGCATGTCCACACCCAGGTTATAAACCTCAAAACCGTTGCTATCAAGCATAAAATCCACGATATTCAAGCCTATATCGTGGATATCCCCGGCTACAGTTCCGATAATAACCTTACCCAGTCGCTTTTCCTGAACCGCCCCTGACAAAACGGGCTTAACCATATCGGTTACCTGCCTTAATATCTCCCCGGAATACACCAGGTCCGGAATGAAATATTCACCGCTGGCAAACCGCTGACCGACAATTTCCATACCGCTCCTGGCATCACCAAGGATGCCCAGAGGGTCATCACCGCTGTTGAGCCGGTTACAGGCAATTTCCAGAGCTTCGTTTTCCTGCAAATCAGCCAAGGCATTGACCAGGTCTTCAGCCATAAATACTCTCCTCCCTAAATCTACCTTTATGCGACCTATCATACCTGTTGCCAACATGGCGGGCAACTACGATACCTGCCTGCCAGTCCGCAACAAATGTTTATACTTTGGCAGTCAGGCCACCATCAACCATCAGGATATGGGCGGTGACATAGTTTGAGGCGTCTGAGGCAAGAAACAGCGTGGGGCCGACAATGTCTTCCGTCTCTCCGACGCGTCCCAGCGGTATGGTTTTACTGAGCCGTTTTTGAGCCTCGGGGTCTTCCGTGATTTGCTTGACAAAGTCTGTTTTAATAACGGTGGGTGCCAGAGCATTTACCCTTATATTATGTTTGGCCAGTTCACAGGCGAGTGCCTTGGTGATAAGATTGACCGCCGCTTTACTATCGCAATAACCGATGCCGCCATTCTCGGTGGCGTAGAAACCTCTCACCGATGATGTATTAATAATCCTGCCACCACCCTGCTTGATCATCTGCCGGGCAACCTCCCGGCAACACAGCAGAGTGCCACGAGCATTGACATCGATAATCCTCTGCCAATCAGCAATCGGCATATCCAGGCCGGTATAACCCCTCACCACTGTACCCGCCGTATTAACCAGAACATCAATGTGATTAAAAGAGGCTACCGCTTTCTCTACCATATCCACAACCGACTGTTCGTCGGTAACGTCCACACTTATAGCCAGAGCTTTTCTGCCCAGGGCCTTTACCTTTTCGGCTACTTCTTCAGCTACTTCGGTGCGGTTATCAGCAGCTACAATGTCAGCGCCACGTTCGGCAAAAGCCACTGCCTGCGCACACCCGAAGCCACCGACACCAACCACCATGACTACCTTACCCGTGAAGTCAAAATAATCAACCAAAATACTACCTCCTAAGATTAACTTTGCAAAAAATCACCGCTTAGAGACCACTCTGCCAATGAAAACTCTCCCTTCGGAACCGGGCGAGCAATGCGGTTGGAACCAGAAACATTATCCAAAATCAAACGACTTAATGTCAATAGCGCCTACTAAAAACTTTGACAAAACACGCACTCCGTGATAGTATTCGGTAGAGGAGTGGGCGATTTATTCTTAACGCGCGGAAACGCCGATCGGCAATTCCTTTATCCTGATAACAACGAGGGGCTCTATATTTTCATATTGTATATTAAGAACTAATTAAAGCCCTTCAGCTAGAGACTTGAATCTTTTAGCAGGTAGTGGATATTCTTTGGTTTTTCCCTTAATATATATTATATGCAACCAGCCGAAGCAAAGGGGGTGATACCAGCCAGTAAAATTAACAGTAATTCACATGATACATTTGCTAAGCGGAGGAATATTATGAGTGATTTATTTGATTTAAACGGTAAGGTTGCTCTGGTGACCGGAGGTGCCGGTGGACTGGGCAGTGCTATTGCGGTAGCTCTGGCTGAGGCTGGTGCCGATGTTGCTATAGCTGACCTTAAACTCGATAGCGCTGACGAAGTGTCCAGCCAGATCAAGGCAAAGGGTAAAAAAACAATAACCGTCAGCGTGGACGTTACCAAAGAACAATCCGTAGCTGACATGGTCAAGAAAGTAATGGACGAATTCGCCCACATTGATATTCTAGTAACTGCCCACGGTCTGGCCATTCGCAAACCGGCTGATACCTTCCCGGTTGAGGAGTGGCAAAAGGTAATGGATGTTAACACCCGCGGCGTTTTTATAGTTTGCCAAGCTGTAGGCCGCGAGATGTTAAAGCAGAAGAGCGGCAGGATTGTAAATCTGTCATCAGTCAGGGGCAGGTACGGTCTGCCCTCCAATTATGCCGCCTACTGCGCCAGCAAGGGTGCTGTTGATACCTTGACCCGGACACTCGCCTGTGAGTGGGCTAAAAGTAATATAACCGTAAATGCCATAGGTCCTACGATCGTTGAGACCGATCTAACCCGTACTGCCCTTCAAGACCCTGCGTATGCCGCGCAGATGAAAGCGCGCATACCCATGGGCCGCTGGGCGCAGCCTGATGATATTGTCGGACCGGTTGTTTTCTTTGCTTCTGAGGCTGCCAAGTTTGTTACCGGACAGGTTCTCTACATAGACGGTGGCGTCACCACCTGGTAAAGACAGGACCGGATCGCCTTATCCGTCAGGGGGTGGCTAGTTGGAGTCAGCGGTGAGATATTTTGACTAGTGGATTGGACCGAAGAACAAGGTCATCATTGTAAAGGGGTTAGAACGTATGAAAAAGGTTACCTTGGATCAGGTGAAGCCGTATGATGCGGCAGCGCATTTCAAAATGGTAGCTCTCCGGTTAAGCGGCAAGGAGGAAACCGGGGCAGAGAAATTCTGGGTAGGACTCTCCCATTTTCTTCCCGAAGGCGGGGCAGAATTCGGCGCAACATCAGCGGAGAAATTTTACTTCGTCCTCGACGGAGAAATCACGGTCAAGACCGAAACAGAAGAGATTACCGTGGGCCCCCAGGAAGCAGTTTACATCGCGCCCGATGAGGGAAGGTCAATACTTAACAAAACCAATAAACCGGTGAGCATGCTGGTAGTGATAAACTACTAGAAGACGTTCTTTTACAGTCCGAGTGATTCGTTTGCCCATTAATCCGGGCAGAATCACTCGGACTGTTGAGAAGGAGCTGGTGAGCGGCTGTATGACCGGGGTTCCCGGCTGTTGTTGCAGCCCCTTCTCAGATGATAGTTAGGCTGTCTGGCCGGGCATACGTAATTTCCGGAGCTAACCCCCGCCAGGCGGACAAGTAATGAAGGAAAGAGGGCATTGATATGCAAGCTAAAGATGTCAGCAATATATCGATAATTGGCGCCGGCTTTATTGCCCCCGGTGTTGCCCAGATCTTTGCCACCAAAAACTACAATGTTTGTATCTATGCCAGAAGGCAGGAGGCATTACCGGAAGCCCTTGACCGCATCCGCTCAAATCTCCTCACCATGGCGAAGAGCGGGCTAGGCTCGGAAAGCGATATTGAGCCAGCGATAAGCAGGATAAAAACCACTACCGACCTGGCTGAGGCAGCTAGCGAAGCCCACCTGATTATCGAGTGTGTTGCCGAGAAACTTGATGTCAAGCAGAATATTTTTCAGCAGTTAGACCAGCTCTCTCCCAAAGATGCCATACTGGCGACAAATACCTCCGTAATCAGCATCACGGAAATCGCCTCTACATCAGCCAACAAGGGAAGAATTCTCGGGACCCATTTCTGGAATCCCCCTTATATGATTCCCCTGGTAGAGGTGGTCAAGGGAGATGAAACCTCGGATGAAGCCATGGAAATAACTTATCAGGTCCTCCAGAGTGCCGGCAAATACCCGGTAAAATGCATGAAGGACGTGCCCGGATTTATCGCCAATCGGTTACAGCATGCCCTGTGGCGAGAGGCCATATCCATCGTGGAACATGGCATCGCTGACGCAGCTACCGTTGACGCTGCGCTTAAACAGGGATTCGCTATTCGCCTGCCGGTGCTGGCGCCACTGGAAACTGCGGACATGGTGGGGCTTGATTTAACCCTGTCCATCCATGATTATATTCTCAAGCATCTTGAATCCTCCCCCAATCCCTCACCCCTGCTCCGGGAAAAAGTGGAAAAAGGTGAGTTGGGATTCAAGACCGGAAGCGGGTTTCAAAACTGGTCTGCTGAAGAAGCCCAGAAGTCCCGAAATAAGCTCTTGGAGTACCTTATCGACTGGACGAAAAGGGAACAGGGCATAAGCTAAAAAACAAGACCTAAACTTAATACTATAGAATCTATTTTGGAGGAGGGAAGAATGGATAAACTTATCATTACGGCTGCTTTGACGGGTAACATCACCCTACCCACGCAGACACCTTACCTGCCGATGACGCCGGAGCAAATTGCTGACGACGCAAAAAGGGCAGCCGATGCCGGCGCAGCCTCAATACACGTCCACGGCCGAGACCCTGAGACAGGCAAGCCGACTACTGATCCCGAGGTATACCGGGAAATCGCCACCCGCATCAAAGAGAAGACTGATGCCATTGTTTGCATAACCACCGGCGGTACTATGTACATGAGCGCCGAGGAAAGGGTAAGAGTCGTCCCCGCCCTCAAACCGGAGCTGGCCACGTTCAATATGGGTTCAATCAATTTCTCCATCCATCCCATAGCAGAACGGTACAAGGATGAGGACTACGTCTACCCGTGGGAGAAGGAATTCGCCGAGAGTACCAAGGAATTCATCTTCCGCAACACCTTTGCTGATATGGAACACTTCTGCAAGACCATGGAGGAAAATAACACCAAACCTGAGCATGAGTGTTATGACGTTGGTCACCTTTACAATATGTACTATTTGCTGAGGAAGGGCTTTCTCAAGCCCCCCCTGTGGATGCAGTTTGTCACCGGCATTCTGGGCGGAATAAACTCCGATTTGGAAAACATTATGTTCATGAAACAGACCGCTGACCGTCTGTACGGTGTTGACCAGTATCACTGGTCGGTCATTGGGGCTGGCTACCCGGCGGAATTCAATGCCTGTGCCCTGGCCATAATGATGGGCGGACACGCTCGCGTCGGTCTGGAAGACAATATATTTATTGAGCGCCGCGTTCTTGCCAAGAGCAATGCGGAACTGGTCGAGAAGGTGGTCAGAATCGCCAGAGAACTTGGTAGAGAGATAGCCACTCCTGACGAAGCCCGCCAAATCCTCGGCTTAAAAGGCAGGGACAAGGTCAATTACTAGGGTAGACTGACACATTTAGACAAATTAATATTGATAATCATAATAGCCAGAGATTAACGCTCTTTAGTGGAGCTTATAGTGGAGGTAAGATTAGCTGATAAGGAGTATGTCAGCTAGTGTCAGTTACTCCTGGCGGGTAGGCGTTTTATCCGGAGCTTGAGGGAGACAGTCATGAAATCAATATTAGATAAGTTGATCACCAAATCACCGTTGCTGGCCAGGGTGACCTTCTCTATATTGCTTCTTGGTATCAGTCTGTTATTAAGACTAACCGCAATAAGGCACCGCTCTTTCCAGAACCACCTTAAAGAAAAGAACCTTATCGTACAGGTAAAGCTCAAGGATAACACATCGGGCAGATATTATACCTTCCGTGATGGCAAGATTATCTCCAGAAACGGCTTTCATCCCCACCCCGATGTCTCTATGATTTTTCAAAACGCCCGGCTAGCCGTTAATATACTCATACCCCCCCGGGACCAGCTCAACATGGTAAACGCCATGAAGAGTTTTCAAGTATGGCTGGATGGCCCTGACGAGCTGAGTTACTGGTGGATGGAAACGCTCAGCTTGATGCTAACCGCTGGTACAGCCTACGGAACAGATATCGGCAACGGTATAAAGAGATACACCAGCAACACCAATGGCGGCCCGGTCTTCGTCTACGTGAAGGACGACAAAATAATACGGATTACGCCCATTGAGTTTGATAATAAAGATGCCCAACCCTGGACAATCAGGGCCAGAGGTAAAGACTTCACACCGCCGCGAAAGACTACCATATCACCCCATACGTTAGCCTTCAGGTCGATGATCTATTCACCTGACCGGCTGCTATACCCCATGAAACGGGTCGATTTTGACCCCGATGGTGAACGTAACTGCCAGAACCGCGGGATTTCCGGCTACGAGCGCATCACCTGGGATGAGGCGATTGATATTGTTGCCAATGAGATCAAACGAACTAAAAGAGACCATGGTCCGGGAGCCATTCTTAACGGCAGTGGATCCCACCATTTATGGGGAAACCTAGGCTACTGGTTAAGTGCCAGACTCAGGTTTTTTAACTCTATCGGCTTTACGCCGGTCATCCACAATCCGGACAGCTGGGAGGGATGGTACTGGGGAGCCATGCACCACTGGGGATACAGCATGCGGCTTGGCGCCCCGGAAAGTTATGGCACAGTTGAAGATTGTCTGAAAAACTGCGAAATGGTGGTATTCTGGTCAAGTGACCCTGAAACTACCAGCGGCGTCTATGCTGCCTTTGAAGGAACCGTCCGCCGCCAGTGGCTGGAAGATCTGGGTATCAAAATGGTGCACATTGACCCGTATTACAATCATACCGCTGCCCTCTTTGGCGGCAAGTGGTTTGCCCCCAGACCAGCAACCGGCAATGCCCTGGCTCTGGCCATCGCTTACGTCTGGATCACCGAAGACCTCTATGATAAAGAATATGTCGCCGAGCGTACCACCGGTTTTGAGGAATGGAAAGACTACATCTTAGGCAAAGAAGACGGAGTACCCAAAACCCCGGAATGGCAGGAAAATGAGTCAGGAATCCCGGCCAAAGACGTGCGGACTCTGGCCAGGGAATGGGGTACCAGGAAAACCTACCTGGCCGCCGGTGGCTTGACCGGCTTCGGTAGTGCCTGCCGCTGCGCCACCGGTAATGAATGGGCACGTTCCATGGTCTGCCTGATGGCAATGCAGGGCTTAGGTAAGCCCGGAGTAAATATGGGTGGTATGCAACAGGGAACACCGGTGGACAGCAGCTTCTACTTCCCGGGCTATGCCGAGGGTGGCTTATCCGGCGACCTGCAAGGTACTTCATTGGCGGTAAGCCTGTATCAGCGGATGCCCCAGTTACCCACGGTAAATACGGTTTACCAGAGAGTACCAAGGATGAATATCCCGGAAGCAATCATGGGAGGCCACGCTACCGCTTATCCTACTGACCCCAGTACTATTGAAGGACAGTTCCTGGAATTCAGTTACCCGGCACCGGGCTATCCGCCTATTAAAATGTACTACAAATATGGTGGCTCACACATCGGCACCATGGGTGATAGCAACCGCTTCGCCAAGGCCTACCAGTCAGAAAATCTGGAATTCGCGGTTAATCAGTCCATCTGGTTTGAAGGTGAAGCCCAGTTCGCCGATGTCCTCTTGCCAGCCTGCACCAATTTTGAACGCTGGGATATCAGCGAATTTGCCAACTGCGGCGGCTACATCCAGCATAGCTTCAACCAGTGCAACCACCGCGTCGCCCTCATGCAACATAAGTGCATTGAGCCCCTTGGTGAATCAAAATCAGATTTCCAGATTTTCCTTGAGATTGCCAAGAAACTAGGGCTGGCCGCAGAATTTTCTGAGGGTGTCACTGAGTTTGACTGGTGTCAGCGACTATTTAACGCAACCGATCTACCCAAGGCTATCTCCTGGCAGAAATTCCTGAAAAAAGGTTATTACGTTATCCCCGCACCCAGGGAAGAATTGAGAGATGCAGTATCCTTCAGATGGTTTGCCGAGGATAGAGCCAAGGATACTCCGGAAATTGCCCCACTCCCCGCAGACTACACCGAGAAATGGCCCTTCGGCCTGCAAACACAATCAGGCAAGCTGGAGTTCGTCTGCTCCAGTCTAAAGAGATTTGACCCCGATGACCCGGAGAGACCGGTCATGACCAAGTATATCCCCGCCTGGGAAGGACATCACAGCAGGGAACTCTATGAAAAATACCCGCTACAGCTGATAACCCCGCACCCCCGCTATAGCTTCCACACCATGAGCGACGCCAAACACTGCTGGACTAACGATATCAAAGACCACCGTGTCCTTATTGACGGCTATTACTACTGGATTGTCAGGCTTAACACCAAAGACGCCGAAGCGCGAGGAATTCAAAATGAAGACCTGGTCAGAGTGTTTAATGACCGCGGAGAAGTAATCTGCGCCGCCCAGATAACCGAGCGCGTCCCGCCCGGTACTACCCACTCCTATGAATCTTCGGCAAACTATGACCCACTGGGTGACCCGGGTTCTTCAGCAGACCGCGGCGGATGCATTAATATCTTGACCCCAAGCCGACCCATGATCAAGAAATCGCACAGTTTTGCCGCCAATTCTTGCCTGGTGCAAGTAGAAAAATGGAGGGGGTAGAAGGGCTAAAGTGAAACAATGGTATATGGTCATCGATGTAGCCAAATGCGAAAACTGTAACAACTGCTTACTCGCCTGCAAGGATGAATTCGTGGACAACGACTGGCCAGGATACTCGTTAGCCCAACCTGACCTCGGGCAGAAGTGGATAACCATCACCGGAAAAGAAAGGGGCCAGTATCCAACTATCGATGTCGCCTATCTGCCGGCACCGTGTCAGCATTGTGATAATGCCCCCTGCATCAAGGCAGCTAAAGATGGGGCAATAAACAAGCGCCCTGACGGCATCGTTATCATTGACCCGGTCAAGGCAAGGGGCCAGAAAAGTCTGGTCAATGCCTGCCCCTACGGCGCTATCTGGTGGAATGAAGAGAAGAATGTACCGCAAAAATGCACCTTCTGCGCCCACCTCCTCGATAACGGATGGAAGCAGCCCCGGTGTGTTCAATCCTGCCCCACCGGAGCCTTAAGCATGCGCTACGTTGAAGACAAAGAAATGCAAAACATCATCGCCGCCGAGGGGCTTGAAGTCCATGAGGCAAAACACAACACGGCACCACATGTCTATTATAAAAATCTGTACCGCTTCAACCGATGTTTTATTGCGGGTAGCGTTGCTATTCAGGTGGAAGGCAAAGATGAATGTGCCAACAGCGCCGGGGTAACCCTGACCAGAGTGCCGGGGGAGACGATCAGTGAGTGCGTTACCGATAACTACGGCGATTTTAAGTTCGATAACCTTGAAGAGAATAGCGGCAATTACATTGTAGACATCACCTACCCTGGTTATGAAAATAAAACCATTGAGGTTGACCTGAAGACCAGTATTAATATCGGGACAATCTTTCTGTAAGCTTTACTGATATTTCTGAAGCAACCAGGCCAAGATCAACTAGCACTCGTTCCGGCTAGCGATTTACACTACCTCTGTTAAATCATAAAATAAACAGCAAAACCAGACTTGAAGTTATCATTTAGTTTATAACCAGAAACTCATATCGTTAAATATTCGCCCGGTTCTTTATTGCAACCTGAAAACGGACTTGACACAGGCCTCGTTTAATCAAATAATCTAATCTAAGGACAAACAAAATTATGAAGATTCGCTCCTATACCTATGAAGAATATATAGACATGGTTAAATCCTTTCATGGCTATGCGGCACCAGGTATGGTCATCGGCGGATTTATGGTAGACCTTGCCTACCAGCACCTCCCCAAAGAAGGCCTGTTCGACTCCGTAAGTGAAACACCTGCCTGCCTGCCCGATGCGATACAATTGCTCACCCCCTGCACCATAGGCAACGGCTGGCTTAGAGTCATTGATACCGGGCGGTTCGCCCTGATTCTCTACGAAAAAACACAGGGTGAAGGAATACGGGTTTTTCTGGACCCGGCCAGGCTTCCAGCCTGGCCCGAGATAAAGAGCTGGTACCTCAAGCTGAAACCAAAGAAGGAACAGGACTTCCAGCTACTTATTGAACAAATCAAGCAAGCCGGTTCAAGTATCTATGGTGTCCAGCGAGTTAAGGTTAAACCGCAGTTAATAACAGGGAAGAAGCACCGGAATGAATTTACCATTTGTCCCTCGTGTGGAGAATCCTATCCGGTAGATGACGGTGAAATCTGCCGGGGTTGCGCCGGTGCGTCTCCCTGCACGGTCTCTGAAACTCTGGTTAATTGAGAAGCTGCCAAGTAAAAAAGCTGAAGGTAAGGTGAATAAAGATGACTTATTCCACCAACAGCGAACAGGTTTTTACTAACTGTACAGTCGGCGGGCCGGTTAATGTTTACGTCAGAGACGGAAAAATGACGCGTATTGAGCCATTGCCGCTGACTCCTGACGATGCTGAGTCCTGGTTAATTGAAGCACGCGGCAGGAAGTTCTCACCACCCAGAAGAACAACCCTGTCGCCATACGCTCTGACAGAAAGGTCAAGGATATACTCGGCTAACCGCCTGCTCTATCCCCTGAAAAGAACGGACTTTGACCCTGAAGGAGACAGGAAACCGGCCAATCGGGGCAAATCAGACTACGAGCGAATTAGCTGGGATGAAGCTTTAGATATTCTTACCGGTGAAATAGAGCGCATCCATAAAAGCTATGGGCCGGGGGCCATTTTAAGCACGGCTTCTTCACACCATAACTGGGGTCATATCGGCTACCGGCATAGTGCTTACTTCAGATTTATGGACATCCTGGGCTACACCTACGCCGAACATAACCCCGATAGCTGGGAAGGCTGGCACTGGGGAGCCATGCATGCCTGGGGATTTGCCTGGAGGCTGGGAATTCCAGAACAATACGACCTCCTTGAAGATGCCCTGAAAAACTGTGAAATGATTGTCTTCTGGTCCAGTGACCCGGAGACAACCAGCGGAATCTACTGCGGGCAGGAGTCAACCATATGGCGTTTCTGGTTGAAGGAACTGGGCATCAAAATGGTATTCATTGACCCCTACTATAACTTCACCGCAGTAAACCACTGCGACAAATGGTTTGCGCCCATGCCGGATTCCAGTGCCGCCCTGGCGGCCGCCATTGCCTATGTCTGGATTACCGAGGACCTGTACGATAAAGACTATATTAAAACGCATACTCACGGCTTTGCCAAGTGGCAGGAATACCTGCTCGGCAAGGAAGATAATACCCCCAAGACTCCCCGGTGGGCTGAGAAAGAGACAGGAATACCAGCCCGGGAAATTAGAGCCCTGGCCCGGGAATGGGCGAGTAAAAGAACCATGCTGGCGGCGGGAGGACTGGGCGGGTGGGGAGGCGCCTGCCGGACTGCCTATGGAACGGAATGGGCGAGGATGATGGTTCTCTTGCAGGCCATGCAGGGACTGGGTAAACCGGGCATCAATATCTGGGGAACGACGGGAGGTGCCCCGTACAATGCCAATTTCATCTTTCCCGGCTATACTGAGGGAGCAATATCAGGAGACCCGTTAAACACCGCCGCCCATTACCAGATGGTCAGCCGGGCGGTGACCAAAACACCGGTAAGGTCCGCAATAAACGATCCCGGAGGACAACACCTGCCCAGGATTCTAATCCCCGAATGTATCCTGGACCCGCCTCAAGAATGGCGGGGAAAAGGCTTCTGCGGCGTCTCTACGGAGTACCAGTTTAAGAAATACAAGTATCCTGAGGACGGTTTTTCCAAGGCTAAAATGTTCTGGCGGTACGGTGGCGCTTACATTGGCACCATGAATAATACCAACCGCTGGGTTAAGATGTACCAGAGCCCCAAGCTAGAATTCGTCGTCAATCAGTCCATCTGGATGGAAGGCGAGGCCCAGTTTGCCGACCTGGTGCTGCCGGCCTGCACCAACTTTGAAAGGTGGGACCTCAGCGAGTGGGCCCATTGCTCCGGCTATATACCGCATAACAACTATGGCACCAATCACCGGATAGTAATCCTGCAAAAGAAATGCATTGAGCCACTTGGAGAATCCAAATCAGATTACGATATTTTTGCCACGGTGGCTCAGAAGCTGGGATTCTATAACAAGTTCACCGAGGGAGGCCTGACCGAGTACGACTGGGTGAAGCGGCTGTTTGCCGCCAGCGATCTCCCCAAATACATTTCCTGGGAAGAATTCGAGAAGAAAGGCTACTTTGTTGTTCCACTGCCGAAGGACTACAAGCCAACACCAGCCCTGAGATGGTTCGCCGAAGGCAGAAGAAGGGATACGCCGGACTGGGGGCCGGTGGGGGGAGGAGTAGAAGGACTACCCGACAAGGAAGGAAACCTGGCTACACAGTCGGGGAAGATAGAGTTCGAAGCGCAAAGTCTCCAGCGTTTTGACCCCGATGACCCGGAAAGGCCACCCGTTCCCAAATATATTCCTTCCTGGGAAGGACAGCATACCAGGGAACTGGTCACCAAATATCCCCTGCAACTCATTACACCCCACCCAAAGTACAGCTTCCACACTCATTATGACGGGAAGGAAAGCTGGATAAATGAGATACCGGAACACAGGGTTAAGAAGGAAGACGGGCATTACTACTGGGTAATCCGGATAAACCCGCAGGACGCCACGGCAAGGGGTATAAACAACGGTGATATAGTTAAAGCCTATAATGATAGGGGGGCTGTCTTATGCGCTGCCCAGATTACCGGGCGGGTACCACCCGGCGTAGCCCATTCTTACGAGTCCTCATCTACTTACGAGCCAATTGGTGAGCCTGGAGAATCACCGGACAGAGGCGGATGCATTAACCTGCTGACGCCTCACCGCTTCGTCTCTAAGAACGCCTGCGGTATGGCACCGAACTCCTGCCTGATTGAAGTGGCAAAATGGGAGGGACCGGCATGACCAGATGGAGTATGATAATTGATATATCAAGATGCACCGCCTGCTACGATTGCTTTGCCGCCTGCAAAGATGAATACTGGGATAACGATTATTACCCCTATTCCTCAGCTCAGCCAAAGGAAGGACAATTCTGGATGAACCTCACCAAAAATGAGCGGGGAACATATCCATGTATAAAAGTGGCTTATATGCCTGTTCCCTGCATGCATTGTGATGACGCGCCTTGCGTTAAGGCCGCCAGGGATGGCGCTGTCTATAAAAGACCTGATGGAATAGTAATCATAGACCCGCAGAAAGCGGTGGGGCAAAAGCAAATAGTGGCTGCCTGCCCCTACCAGGTGATATTCTGGAACGAGGAAAAGAAGCTACCGCAAAAGTGTACCTTCTGCGTTCACAGGCTTGAGGAGGGGAAAACCCCCAGGTGCGTGCAGGCATGCCCCAGTCAAGCCCTGACCTTCGGCGACCTGGATGACCCTGAGAGCGATGTATCCAGATTGTTGACCTCAGCTAAGCCCGAGGTCTATCACCCGGAACACAATACCAGGCCCGGCGTCTACTATCTGGACCTTTACAAGATGACCAAAAACTTCATCGGCGGCAGTGCCGTTTTTGGCGATACTGACGAGTGCGCGGAAAACGTCAAAGTAACCTTAACCGATAAAGAGACCGCGGAAACAAAGACCACTCTCAGTAACAACTACGGGGACTTTGAATTTGATAGCCTCAATCCGGGAAATTATGAGTTAAAACTTGAATACGACGGATACAATATAAAGACAATCAGCATCAACCTTAAAAAGGACAGTTACCTGGGAGTCATAAGCCTTATCCCGTTGGCTGGAAATCAGTATCGGATATGTGGTATATAATTAGTAATCCTGAAATTAGTATCCGATATCTTGAAATCAGTATCGGATATATGGTATATTAACACTTGAGAAAGTAGGAGGTGGGAACATTGCCACTATTAAGTAAGACAAAAAGATTCTCGGCATCAGAAGGCATCTGGGGTGCCTTGATTGGCATCGTGGTCTTTGGCTCAGTCTGGGGGCTCATTGAAGCTACACTGGGCGGTTTTTTACATCTTATCCATTTCACTCCGGTCTTTAGAGGGGCAATTATGGCCGGCATTGGCATGTCCATCATGGCGACATTCGTCGCTAGCTACCGGCGGCCAGAGATGGTATTTGGCTTAGGCATTATCGCTGCCCTTTTCAAGCCGCTAAGCGCCCTGATTTACTTCAAGCCTGTTTTTGCTCCGTTCGTGGTCAACCCTGCCTCAGCAATCCTTCTTGAAGCACTGGCTTTCAGTCTGGTGGCCAGTCTGCTGTACAAGGGCTTTGAAAGCAGCTTCAGAACGCGTATCGCGGTTGGCGTGTCGGCAGGATACCTGGGCATTATCCTCTATGCCGTACTGGCCTCAGCGCTGGGACTGGGTAACTGGCCAGCCATGGCACTTACCGAGAAGATCACTACCACACTGACCAATGGCACCGGACTGGCCATCATTGGCACCGGCCTGCTGCTTTTGGGGTACCTGGCCGGAACCCAGCTTCGCCCCAGGCTCCTGCAGCTCAGAACAATGAAGCCAGGGTTGTTCTATGTCGGCGCCGCTGCCAGCACCATCTTTTGCTGGGCTGTAGCAGCACTCGCCTTCGCATCAGGTCTCTAGGGAATCTTACATATCGGGTTGGTGAACCAATCGGGGCAAGGTCAGCCAGGACTGTTAAGGTGTTGTTTCGTTACCCGCTCACTCGCCGGGCATCCGGAAGGGATACCTCTCCTCATAAGGTTGGGAGAGGTCCGGCCACCACTCCTGCGGTACCGGTTTCTTGAGGACTCGCATCTGACCTTGCTCCTCTTTTAACAGCACCCAGGCCAGCCAGCCGGGATCATCCCGTCGGGGATAGTCTTCACGGTAGTGACAACCCCGGCTTTCCGTTCTGAAAAGTGAGGCCCGCAACCGCATCTCGGCATTGAGCACCATGTTTTTTGCCTCCAGCGCCAGACGCAGCTCATGCGGGTCCCTGGCGAAGAGCTTGGGAACAAGGTGATCCCTTAAAAACTCAACTACGGTCAGTGCCGCCCGCATCCGCTCCTCTTTTTTGACATACAAGATATAATACGGTATCACCGTGTTCTGAAGTACCTGGGTTAACCACCGCGGGCTGAAGCCGCCCTTTCGCTCCACAGGCGCATGGGTAACCTTTTTTAATCTATTAAGCTCTTTTTCATCTACTGCCGGATTTTCTGCCTGCGCTGCATACCTGGCAGCAGCTACTCCCGCTCTGGCGCCGGTAACCGAAGAACCACTAAGAGCGCAGCCGATAGCGCCATAGACAGAGCCCATCTGCATGGTACCCAGAGAATCCCCAGCGGCATAAAGCCCCGGGATAACGGTGGCACAGTCAGCGTCAGCAGGCCAGATACCTTCCGCCTTGTGTACGGACATCCCCGAAGCAGCACCACCTATCCTGATCACCTGTTTGCCATCGGGTGTTTCAGAGTATAGTGGCGCCCGGCCGGCATGCGCTTCAAATTCCAATTCCAGGAACAGTGTGCCGATGCCCGGAACCTCATCACCTTCTGCATTGACAACCTTTCGCATCGGCGGACCGTCACCCTTCTTTAACGGTGCACTTCCCGGCTTGCCGGGGTACATTAAAAAGGCAGGGTTCTCAGCACTGGTGGCATGCGGGTCAACAAATTCCTTACCAATTATCTCGCAACCAGCCCGGTAGGCCATGGCATCACCATCAGCAGTTAATGCGGAGATAGGCCATCCCGCCGGCTTGAAGCCGGCAGCCCCCGCACATATTACCGTCGCTTTGGATTTTAAGATGTACAGGTCATGGCTCTCCATGGGAATGCCGATAGCGCCAACAACCCTCCCCTCCTGCTGCAACAAGTCGGTGACCATGATTCTATCCAGAATCCTGGCATCACTCTTTAGCACCTGCTTCCGCAGAATTTCGGAGTGTTTCATTGCCTCCGTGTGGAGCGCACGGCAAGGGCCTAAACTGGAAGCGCTTCTAAACAGTTCCCCATTCTCGTCCTTGGCGAATTCCACTCCCCAGGAGACGAGGTCCTGATACCTGGAATACGAGTCCTTAAAAGCCAGCTCAGTCCAGACCCGGTTGTTGACATACTCACCGGTGGTATTGACCTGGCTCATCCAGGCAGCCAGGTCATCACCCCACTCAGGGTTAAAAACCATGTAGCCCCCGGCAAACGGGGTCTGCCCCGACTTTCCGGCATAACCCTTGTCAACCAGTGTAACACTAACCCCCTGCTCCCTGGCTTTTATCGCCGCGAAACAGCCTGCCATACCACCCCCGATTACCAATACATCAGCCTCAATGATCCTTTCTACCATCTTCAATGTTCCTCCCCTTACAGGTAGTGGTTAGAGTATACTAAAAACAAATGCCTTTATCCACAACCAAAAGGGAACTACCAGAAACACGCCGGATAAGGAATATCAATCGCCTGCTTCGGGCACTCAAGCCAGCACACACCACAGAACCAGCAGTCACCCACGTAAGCGACTGCCGGCATATTACTTTACCTCCTTCAAGCACTCTGGTTTCAGGTCCGGCACTTCCCTTATCTCCAGTACCAGCTTCCCGCTTTCCTTGAAGATTTACAGCTCCTTTGGACAGCTATTACTTGCTCAGCTAGTCCTCATAGTCCGGATAGCGCACCTGCTCACGGGGTATATAGGGCACGGATTCCTCCCAGTGGATGCCAAAGACATCAGGCCGCCCGGACAGGAACATCCGCTCGTGAGGCACCGGCAAC